>Ga0265297_10000251_pt1 | contig 180001 bp, 174 predicted proteins | sample Munlanlwell13791_FD_192502 | JGI IMG/M metagenome (GOLD analysis project Ga0265297, IMG submission 192502) | Leachate microbial communities from a municipal landfill in Southern Ontario, Canada - Leachate well 137-91 | ecosystem: Engineered > Solid waste > Landfill > Unclassified | place...
CGCTGTCGTCCCTCCGACAAAATATTCCAGCAGCCTCTCTTGCTGCCTCGCTGGCATCCGGCTCTTCCGTAGATAGATCATTCGCTAAACTTACCCCCTTAGGGTTCGCTTAGCTACATCAGCCCCATAAATAAAATGGTTTTGAATAATATTACCCACGCTTGGGACAAAGCATGCAAAGTTGCCAATAGGCTCGAAATGGAGTGGAGGCCTCTCGGAAAAATTTTAAGAGATCAACATGGAAAGCTGCTGTTTCCGAAAACGGAGCGGTGTCCAGCAATTTATCGCTTTCGCATCCGATATACTGATAGCGAAGCAATATACATTGGTGAAACGGATAATTTAAAGCGTAGGTTTGGTAATTACCGAAACCCGGGGCCATCTCAGAAAACAAGCCTTCGAATAAACGCAATATTGAATCGCGCAACAGAAAAAAAGGCTGAAATAGCAGTCTCCGTAGTTGTTGAAAACGCCTTGATAACACGGGAGAACAAAACAGAGATAGCAGACCTTTCTTCAAAATTTGTTCGCTGCATATTTGAAAACGCTGCTATATTGGAAAGTGAAACAACAAACGTCGAAATACTTAATAAAGTGAAGACTCAAACATAAGGGCGGTATTATTGTTTTTTACTCCTCGCCCGGATTCCGTCCAAATATCTCGCGTTTGCCGGTGGCTGATGCCGGGCCGATGAGGCCTTCACGCTCCATGCGCTCGACCAAATTCGCGGCTTTGTTGTAGCCGATCTGAAGCTGCCTTTGGACAAAGCTGGTCGAAGCCTTGCGCTCGCGCAGCACGATGTCCACGGCCTTGTCGTACAAATCGTCGCCCGAATTACTTCCCATACCGAACATATCTCCGCCGCCGTCGCCAACTGCGGTTCCGTCGTCCTCGGTGACTTCGTCCAGATATTCTGGCTCGCCCTGCGCACGCAGGAATTTCACAATCTGCTCGACCTCGCCGTCAAGCACCAACGGCCCATGGACGCGCGTGACGCGGCCTCCGCCCGCCATATAAAGCATATCGCCCTGGCCGAGGAGCTGTTCAGCCCCTTGCTCGCCCAAAATCGTGCGGCTGTCGATTTTCGACGTGACCTGAAAGCTAATGCGCGTCGGGAAGTTGGCTTTAATCGTGCCCGTAATAACGTCTACCGACGGGCGTTGGGTCGCCATGATGATATGAATTCCTGCCGCGCGCGCCATTTGCGCAAGGCGCTGAATGGCGGCTTCGATTTCCTTGCCTGCCACCATCATCAGGTCGGCCATTTCGTCAACGATGACGACGATGAAGGGCAATTCGGTCAAATCAAGCGGTTGTTCTTCGTATATCGGCTTGCCTGTGTCGCGGTCGAAGCCCGTCTGCACCGTGCGCATCAGGTTTTCGCCGCTCTTGGCGGCCTCTCGCAGGCGCGTGTTGTAACCGTCTATGTTGCGCACGCCCAATTTCGACATCGCGCGGTAACGCTCTTCCATCTCTCGCACCGTCCAGCGCAAAGCCATAATCGCTTTCTTCGGCTCGGTGACCACAGGCGCCAGCATGTGCGGAATGCCTTCGTAAACCGACAATTCCAGCATCTTGGGGTCGATCATGATAAAGCGGCATTTCTGCGGGGGCAGGCGATACAAAAGCGACAAAATCATCGTGTTAATCGCGACCGATTTGCCCGAACCCGTCGTACCCGCGATCAGCAAATGCGGCATCTTGGTCAGGTCGGTAATGATGGGCGTGCCCGAGATGTCCTTGCCCAGAACCAAGGGCAACGCAGCTTTGGTGTCGTGATACGTGGTTGTGCTTAACAGTTCGCGCAAGTAAACGGTTTCGCGCCGCGCATTCGGCATTTCAATGCCGATGACGTTGCGTCCCGGCACGATGGCGACGCGAACCGATACGACGCTCATGTTGCGCGCGATGTCGTCGGCCAAGGAAATGACCCGCGCCGCCCGCGTTCCGGGAGACGGCTCAAGTTCGTACAGCGTGACAACGGGGCCTTGGCTGATTTTCAGAATTTCGCCGTTGACGCCGAAGTCTTCCAAAACGGTTTCCAAAATCTTGGCGTTTTTCTCAAGCGCATCCTCGGAGACAACCGCCTGCAGTTTCGCGGTTTCCGGCCAGTGCAGGAGATCAAGCGGCGGCAGGGGATATTCCGAGTCGTAATCGAGCGCAAGGCGCGCTTGCCTTGCCGTCGCGGCAGGACGCTTGATAAGGGGCGATTTGGAGACCTTTTTTACAGGCTTTTCAACGCGGCGTTCCTTGACCTTGGGCTCTTCCTCTTCTTCCGTGATTTCCCCATCCTCTTCGATGGCGAGATCGTCTTCCTCTTCGTCATCGAGGTCATCGGGACTCTTGCGGTGCAGCTTTCGCCACAAAAGGCGGAAGGCTCTGAAGGCGCGCTCCGCCACCAGGCTTACAAATTTATGCAGGATTTGGGCGATGTACTGCCATTCGTCCCGCGTTAAGGCGCAAGACAGATAAACGCCGATGAGCGTGAGAATCGAAAACGAAAAGGCGAACAAAATATAAGCCCACGAAAACGGCACAAGGGCGACCAAAGAATTCCCGATGATTTTTCCGAAAGCTCCGTCATAAGGCAACGTTCCAACAGGCAAATTCAAGACGCCGATAGCCGTGCTTGTCGTTAGCATTGCGCCCAGCGTCGCAAGCATTCTCCAACCAAGCAGCTCGACGCCTTCATCCGCAGCGATGCGCCATCCCCACGTTGCAATAACTAAGGGCAAAATAAAGCTGCCAAGACCAAAAAACTGCCACAAAAGGTCGGCCCCATAGGCTCCACCAAGACCGCAAAAATTGTGAACGGTCACGGCTCCTGCCGAAGCGGTGTTAAAAGAAGGATCGTGCGGCGCGTAGGAAAGCAGGGACAGGGCTATGCCAAGCGCAAACGCCATAACCATTCCGCCCCAGACAATGCGCACGATGCGCGCCAGACCTTCATAAAGAGAGTCCGGGAGTAGAGCCGACGACTTGCGGCTGCGGGAGCGGATGTATGGTCTGACCATAAAGAGTCCTAACGAGAATCAATCGGATAAATGTTTAGTCTCAGATGGTTAAGAAAAGCTTTTATTCTAAAGGCCTCTGGATCCCCGCCTTCCGGCTTCGCTAAAGCTACGCTGGACAGGTCGCAGGGATACGCGTTTTTCTAAACTCACCCGCGCCAAGGGGCTTGGTTCGTTAAGAAAACGCTATATTTCCTGGATCCCCGCCTTCGCGGGGATACGCATTTTCCTAAGCTCACCTTCGCGCGCTGCGCTCGGTTCGCTAAGGAAAATTGCTAGTTCCAGCCAAAGCGGCGGATAAACCAATTTTTAACGATAAGCGCCAGCACCAGATAGAGGCATATAATCGTGGCGACAACCGGCCAAAATGTCCATGGAAGGGCCACAAAACCAAGGCTTCGCGCAATAGACGAGAACGGCAAAGCCACGCCGATGGCGCAGATGACGAGGGTCGTCACGATAAGTGGCCAACTGGCGCGGCTTTGTATAAACGGAATCCTGTTGGTGCGGATAATGTGGATGATCAGCGTTTGCGTCAAAATCGATTCGACAAACCACGCCGTTTGGAACAACGGAGCCATTTCTACCGTATTCGCGCCGAAGCCGAAATACATGATGGCATAAGTGAGATAGTCGAAAATCGAACTGATCGGCCCCACGAAAATCATGAATCGCGCAATGTGCCCAATGTCCCAGCGGCGAGGCTCCGTCAGGTATTCATCGTCGACGTTGTCGGTTGGGATGGCCGTTTGCGAAAAATCGTACAACAGGTTGTTCGTCAATATTTGTATCGGAAGCATCGGCAAAAACGGCAAAAGGGCGCTTGCGCCGAGCACGCTGAACATGTTGCCGAAGTTTGAGCTTGCGCCCATTTTAATGTATTTGGAGATGTTGCCGAAAATCTTACGGCCTTCGAGCACGCCTTCCTCAAGAACCATCAGGCTTTTTTCCAGCAAAATAATATCGGCGGATTCCTTGGCGATATCGGCGGCAGTATCGACGGAGATGCCGACGTCGGCGGCCTTGAGGGCGGGGCCGTCGTTAATGCCATCGCCCAAGAATCCGACCACATGCCCGTTTCGGTGCAAGGCCGCAATAACACGCGCTTTTTGCGCCGGAGATAATTTGGAGAAAAGCGTCGTGTGCTCGACTTTTTGATCCAACACGTCGTCCGGCATGGCATCGAGGTCGCCGCCCAGAAGCTCTCCTTCGACCCGCAGGTTCACGTCCCTGCATATACGCCGCGCGACGATGTCGTTGTCGCCCGTCAAAATTTTGACCTTAACGCCGTGGCCTTCCAAAGCCGCAAGCGCGGGCGCCGCGCTTTCTTTGGGGGGATCAAGAAACGCGATAAAGCCGATCAGCGTCATATCGCCTTCGTCTTTGACGCCATACGTCGTTTGTTCAGGCGGCATATCCTTATGCGCGACCGCGATGACTCGGAAACCGTCCTCATTTAATTCCTGAACCAAACGCAGCGTGTGGGCGCGGTGCGCGGGCGTCATCTCGAAGGGCTCATCGTTAAGCTCGCCCCGGCTGCATGCGGCCATAACTTCTTCGACGGCGCCTTTGCAAACCAACACATGTTGTTTGGCGGCGGTGTTCAAAACGACCACCGACATGCGGCGGCGCACGAAATCAAAAGGAATTTCGTCGATTTTGGCATAGGCCTGATCGTCGATGTGCAGGTCTTGCCGTACGTCGACATGCGCTAAAACAGCGACGTCCAGAAGATTTTTAAGCCCCGACTGATAAAAACTGTTCAGATAGGCATATCTTAAAACGGTGTCGCATTCTTCGCCTTGAAGATTGACGTGCCTTTTCATGATGACTTTGTCTTGCGTCAACGTGCCCGTTTTGTCGGTGCACAGCACATCCATGGCGCCGAAGTTCTGAATCGAATTCAGGCGTTTGACGATGACCTTCTTTCTGGACATCGACAAAGCGCCTTTGCTCAGGTTGACGGTCACAATCATCGGCAGCATTTCCGGCGTCAGGCCGACGGCGACCGACATGGCAAAAATGAACGCTTCCATCCAGTTATGTTTGGTGTAGCCGTTGATAACAAACACCAAAGGCACCATCACCATCATAAAGCGGATCATCAGCCAAGTGAAACGGTTAACCCCTTTTTCGAAGCTGGTCATGATGTGGCGACCCATGATCGACCGCGCCAGCGAACCGAAATAAGTCTGGGCTCCCGTCGCAATGACGACGGCCTTTGCCGTGCCGCTGGTTACGTGGCTGCCCATGTATGCGATGTTGGTCAGCTCCAGAAAATTCTTGCTTGCGGTTCCGACAAGAGTTGGAAATTTTTCGACAGGCATCGCTTCGCCCGTAAGCGGCGCTTGATTCAAAAACAGGTCGCGCGCCGATAAAATACGTATATCGGCAGGAATAATATCGCCTGCCGAAAGCCAAACGATATCGCCTGGGACGAGATCGATAATCGGAAGCTCAAGACGCGTCGATTTGCGCGAATCAAAACCTGTAATTTTAGGCTCGCTTGAGGATTCATTTTCTTCCGGCGCAGGTTTGCGCAGGACGGAGGCTGTCGTTCCCACCATCGCGCGCAATTTTTCAGCTGCGTTGTTCGAGCGGCTTTCCTGAATAAAGGACAAAACAACGCTCAGCGCGACCATCAACGAAACAACGCCGCCGGATTCATAGTCTCCCAAGAAAACGAAATTGATAATCGCCAAAACCAGCAACATGACGTTGAGGGGATTGAGGAGCAAATGAAGCAATTGTTCCGCAACATTTTTGTGATCTTCATGCGCGACCTGATTTTTACCGAATATTTCGGTGCGATGCTCAGCCTCCTTGGCGTTCAGGCCGTCGGCGGTCGTTTGCAATCTTGCCAGGGCTGCGTCCGAATCGAGGACCGAAACTTCACTTAACAGATCGCCTATTTTTATGCCTTGTCCCACAAGGGCTTTTTTTGACGAAAAAAACTCCTTTGCCGCCGAAACCAGACGGTCCGGAAGCGAGAGCGTGACAGGCATTTGATCGGGAGTCATCATGATCGGAACTACAATTTTCTAAAAAACGAAATTTTCTTAAACGTTAACAACCGCCAAAAAAGACGGGAAACATTATGTCCGATACTATGGATGGAGGCTTGTCGTTATTTTCAAAAAAAGGCAATCGACCTCGCGCGTAAAACACGCAAAGCCGTTGATGAGGCGCGATGATGATCGTTGTCATGTTTCACCTTCCATGCAGTTCCGCTGCCGGAAGGGGCGCGCCGTTTAGGCGCGAACTCCGAAAGCAGAAATACTGGAGACATCGTGTGCGCGACCCTTCACTTGGTAAGGGTCGCAACTAGTGTCGCCGTCCATTGTTCTCTCTTTTGTTGATCTTAAAAGCACTCAATTTCTTGCCGAGCCTGTACACCCCGAACAGAGGGGAAGTCAACCGGAAACATAACGTTTATACTGATTTATCAGTCGTGGGGTATTTCATTCCCATGGATCCCCGCCTTCGCGGGGATAGCGCGTTTTCTAGGCCCTCCGCAAGCGCGGAACGCTAAGAAAACGCGCTACTTTTTTTCGGCTGAAATAGGGCGCATCAGCGTACATAGCGATTGGTCACATCCGATAAGGATGGCGTCGGAGCCGGAGGCGCTTTCCGAACCCGTCATTTTGGGTAAATTGCATGAAACCTGATAGACGGTTTTCCCGGCGCCGCCCAGAAAGTTTTGAACAACTTCGATTTTTTTAGGGGGGCAGTTATTGAGCCTTGCGACCTCGCGCACTTCGGACGTTCCGGCAAACGCGGGAGCCGCGAAAAAAAAGACAAGGGTCAGGGTGGCAAAAGGACGAAACATGGTACAATATACATAATAGCGAATCTGTTAACGTGACCTTACCATAGCAGAAGATGATTGAAATCCCCACCTCTCTTGATGGTCTTCTTGACCAGCGCGTAAAGCTGGAACAGCCAACCATTGGATATCGAGTCGCCATAGACACCGTTTTGCTGGCGGCTGCCGTTCCGGCTTTGGAAGGGGACAAGATTCTGGATATGGGATGCGGGGTTGGCGGGGCGATGATTTGCCTTGCTTGTCGCGTGCCGAATATGAAGGGGCTGGGCATTGAAATCGTGCCAGAAATCGTCGAATTGTGTCACCACAACATCGGTCGCAATGTTTTTGCGTCGGGGCTTGTTGTGCGGCGGGAAGATGCGACGTCTTTGCCTTTCGATTTGCACGGGATTTTTGACCACGTTCTGATGAACCCCCCGTATCATGAAGAAAAACGCCACGATGCTTCCCCCAATGATCTTAAGCATGCGGCCAATATTGAGAAGAAAGGCGATCTGATTTTGTGGATTGCCGCGGCCGCAGCGGCTTTAAAGCCGTCCGGCACTTTGACGATGATTCATCGCGCCGACAGGCATGATGAGATTTTGTCCTTTTTGCAAAAAACTTTCGGGGAAGTCGAAGTTCTGCCGCTTTTGCCGAAAACGGGAACCGTGCCCAAAAGAATGCTTATCCGTGCACGCAAAAACGCGGCGTTTGTCGTTCAGAATTGTTATCCTTTGATCCTTCATCAGGATTCGGGGGCCTATACTGAAGAAGCCGACACGATTTTGCGGTTGGGCGAAGAAATAGCTTTCAGGCCGTTTTGACCGCTACGGCGCAATGTCTTTGGATACAAGCTGGCGAAGCCAATCAAGAATAAAAGGATAAAGACCGTGGGCGTAAAGATCATTATGCCCGCTTTCGGGAGAATAAAAGAATTTCTTAGGCTCGTTTCCCAAGGCAAAAAGATTTTTTCCGTCGGAAAAAGGAATGACCATGTCTTTTTGTCCGTGTGCAATGAAAAGAGGAACATGGAGCGAGGGAATTTTTTTGAAATTTTCGTATCGATCTAAGGCCAAATAATATGCCGGAAGATAGGGAAACCGCCTTCGCGCCATTTCGGAAATAGACATAAAAGGAGCAATAAGCCCCAGGCCTTTGACATGAAACTCGGAGGCCATTTGCACAGCGACGCCGGTTCCCAGAGAATGGCCTATAAAAACGATGTCTTTTTCTTTGACGCCCGTCGCGATCAGTTTTTTGACGAACGCGCGGGCATCGGCGTAAAGCCCTTTTTCCGTCGGCAATCCCGGAAGCTTGCTGTAGCCCCTGTACTCAACGATCAGAAACCCGTATCCGTCCGCCAGATAAAGAGCTGCAATGGGCGCGACGGTTTCCAGACTATCCGCATTGCCATGAAAATAGACGATCGAAATAGGTTGGCTCTTGGGCGGTGCGTACCATCCTTTAAGGACAAGTCCATCTTCCGTTTTAACAGGGAATTCTTTGAGAGGGCTTTTGGCGTCGAGGGTCTCCGGGAATACATATGTGTCGTTGGGAAAATATAAAAAGCTTCTTTGAAAGACGAAAACGCCGGTAACCGCGACCAAATAGGCAAGCGCCAATGCGGCTAGAATTCTTATAATTTTCATCAGGGACGCCTTTCGCCGCCGTTTTTGCCCGAAGAAGCCCAATCCCCAAGAACGGCCTGCCAGCAAGTTAATGCGGCAATGGCGGCTGTGTCCGCGCGCAGGATGCGGCGCCCAAGACGGACGAAAAAAGCGTTGGGCGCTTTGCGCAATAATTCCAATTCCTCTGCCGCAAAACCGCCTTCGGGGCCCGTGACAATGGCTGCTTTGGAAAACTTACGTAGTTCAGAGGAATGGAATGCGTCATGGATGGCAACGGCTTCCCCCCATTCTGCGCAAACAATCAAAGCGCGATCTTTCGGAAAGACATCGATTAAATCGGCAAGAGAAACAGGGTTGCCCACTGCCGGAACGCTCAAGCGGTCGGATTGCTCTGCGGCTTCGCGGCAAATGCTATACGCGCGGTTGGCGTTGATTTCGCGCACCTGAGTGTGTTGAGTTAAAATGGACTGGATTTCGGAGACACCGAGTTCCGTCGCTTTTTCGAGCAGGAAATCAAAATGCGTTTTTTTAATCGGGGCGCAACACAACCACAAATCGGACCCTGCCTGTTGGGGGCGCGTTTGTTTTTGAACCTTAATTTCAACCTTGTTTTTGCCTATGTTCGCGATGTTGCCGCTAAACTCGCCATCGCGCCCGTTAAAGAGGCGCACGATATCTCCGCTTTTCAGGCGAAGGACGTGAAACAGATAATGGGTCTGATCGGGAGTTGCGGAAAGGGCGGCTCCCTCGGCCAATTTATCCGTGACGAAAAGTCTATGCGTGTGACGAAGTTCCATATTTTGTCGCCGTTGTTTGAGGCACTTTCTGTTTACTCTGCCTTGCTTTAGGGAGGAAGAGGGAAACATCGACAATCTGTCCTAAAAAGGGCTAATAATAACAGTCAACAAACGACTCAACTTCGGATTTGGTGCCTTCATGTTGCTCTCAAAATTAACAAATCTTCCTTTAACCGGCGCTGATATTGAAATTACCGGACTGACCGAAGATTCGCGGAAAGTAAAGCCCGGTTTTCTGTTCATTGCGACGCCCGGCATCAAGCAGGATGGCCGTGCTTTTATCAGTGATGCCATCCAAAAAGGCGCCGCCGCGATTTTGATGCCGGAGGGGCCTGCGTTGCCGCTTTCCGTTACGACCATAAAAACTCCCGACATTCGTCGAGAGACTTCCCTTTTTTCAGCGGCTTTTTATACGCGTCAGCCGGGAACGATTGCCGCCGTGACCGGCACGAGCGGCAAAACATCAACGGCGCAATTTGCACGAGAGCTGTGGCAGATTTTGGGGCATGCCTCCGCCAGCATCGGAACGCTGGGGCTTGTGACAAAGGCCGGAACGGATTACGGCGCGCTGACGACGCCCGATGCCATTACCTTGCATCATCTTCTTGATGATTGCTCCGGGCGGGGGATCACGCACGTCGCGATGGAAGCATCGAGCCACGGCATAGAGTTTAATCGTCTTGACGGCGCGCGTTTGAAAGTGGGCGCCTTTACAAATCTCTCCCGCGATCATCTTGATTATCATGAGACGATGGAAGCCTACTTTGATGCGAAAAAAGGATTGTTTTCCAGGCTGTTACCTGCAGACGCCGCCGCTGTTCTGAATGCGGATATTCCGCAATTCGATGCGTTGTCGGATATTGCCAAAGCGCGGAAACTGAAAATTATTTCCTTCGGCAAAAAAGGAAAAGAATTACGCCTTAAAGAAACGAAATCGAACTCGCAAGGGCAGATTCTGAATTTGGAGGTTTTTGGGAAGAAAACGGAAATCCTTTTGCCTGTTATGGGCGATTTTCAAGCGTGGAACTCTTTATGCGCTGCAGGCATGGTGATCGGTAGCGGCAGCGATGCCGTGGCGACGATTGAAGCGTTATCTAAAGTCTCCGGCGTGCCCGGGCGTATGCAATTCATCGGGACGTCAAAAAAGGGCGGCGAGGTTTTCGTCGATTTCGCGCATAAGCCCGAAGCGATAGAAAATGTCCTGTGTGCCATGAGAAATCGTGTTGCGGCACATCCTGGAGCAAAGCTGGGCATTGCTTTCGGTTGCGGCGGCAATCGCGATAAAGGCAAAAGACCGATCATGGGCGATATCGCGCAAAAACTGGCCGATTGGGTCATCGTGACGGACGACAATCCGCGTTTTGAAGATGCTGCCGTTATTCGCGCCGAAATTCTTGTAGGCTGCGTCGACAAAACCAACGTGCAAGAAGCTGAGAGCCGCCATGCTGCCATTCTCGAAGGAATCAACAAATTGAACGCGCATGACGTTTTGGTCATCGCGGGCAAAGGCCATGAGCCCGGGCAAACAGTCGGCGACAAAGTTTTTCCTTTTGACGATGCGGAAGAAGCAAGGAAGGTTTTGGGTTTATGAGTGGCAAGTTTCTGTGGCAGGCGGAAGAAATAGTTCGTGCGGTGCGCGGGCGGTGTCTACAGGAGCAATCATGGGGCGTCAGCGGCATATCGATCGATAGCCGCATGGTGACTTCCGGAGATTTATTTATTGCCCTGAAGGAAGAGGCTCGTGATGAGCAGGCTTCTGTCGCGGCTGCGTTTGCTGCAGGAGCTTCAGCGGCCATCGTTTCGCGCCAGCCGATGCAAGTGCCTCCTGCTGCGCCGCTCGTTTTTGTCGATGATACTTTTGCGGCGCTTCATGATCTGGGACGGCAGGGCCGCGCTCGTGCGCAGGGTAAAATCATTGCCGTAACGGGATCCGTCGGCAAAACCAGCACGAAAGAAATGCTGCGTTTGGCGTTAGGCGCTGTCGGCGCTGTTTATGCCGTGTCGGGCAACTTTAACAATTCTTGGGGCTTGCCCCTTGCTTTGGCAAACTTGCCAGAAGATACGGATTACGGGATATTTGAAATGGGCCTGACTCATGCGGGCGAACTTGCCGCGCTGTCGCTTCTCGCCCGTCCCGATATCGCCGTTATTACGTCCATAGAGGCTGTGCATCTGGAATGTTTTGCTTCGCTTGAAGGCCTTGCCGACGCCAAGGCGGAAGTCTTTCTGGGCATGACCGAAAACGGCATCGTTTTGCTTAACCGCGACAATTTGCAATATGCACGTCTTGCAAACGCAGCAAAGAAACGCGGTATCAGGAAGATCGCGTCTTTTTCGACAAACGAAAAAGCCGATGCCGTTGTGCGCGAATGTTTTCCAAGCGGCGAGGGCAGCGCCGTTAAAGCCGTTATTGCGGGTCGAAAGATTTCCTATTCAATCGGCGAGCCCGGAATGCATCTTGTTAAAAACTCTCTGGCGGCTCTTTTGGCTTCTTTTGCCGCAAGCGGAAAAATCGATGAATGCGCGGCGGCTTTATCGCACTACAGATTGCTTGAAGGAAGCGGCTCTTTAAAGACAATCGATCTTTTCGACGGCGGGCAAATCAAGCTGATTGACGAGGGCGATAACGCTAGCCCCGCTTCACTTCGTGCGGCCTTGGGCGTTTTGGCGGAAACAAAGCTTAACAAAAAAGGTCGCGGCATTTTAGTTTTGGGAGATATGCTGGGATTAGGCGAGACGGCGCCCGATCTCCATATAGGATTGGCGCCCGATATCGTAACAGCCGGCGTTTCGCTTGTTTTTTGCTGCGGCGACATGATGCGTTATCTTTATGATGCCTTGCCGGACGCTTTGCGCGGCGCGTATGCGCTTGATAGCGAAGAATTGGCTCCGCTTGTGGCGCGGGTCGTTCGCGCCGACGATGTTGTAACCGTTAAAGGGTCGGAGGGCATGAAAATGAAGCGTATTGTTGAGGAGCTAGAGGCCTTCAACGCCCTTTCCGATTCAGAACAAAAAACTTCTCTTAAAACTGCCAACATGTAAGGACGTTAAATGCTTTATCATCTGTTAGCTCCCTTCTCGCACGATTTTATTCTATTCAATCTGTTTCGGTACATCACCTTCCGCACCGGCTGTGCGATGGCGACCTCGCTTTTGATCTGTTTTATTTTTGGCCCCGCCATCATCAGGTGGCTGAAAGAGAAACAAGGCGAAGGCCAGCCCATCCGCGATGACGGGCCGGAAACTCACTTTAAGAAAAAAGGCACGCCCACCATGGGCGGGCTGATGATCCTCATCTCGGTTGTCGTCAGCACTATTTTGTGGATGGATATATCGAACATTTATACATGGGCCGTGCTTTTTGTAACGGTCGGGTTCGGACTCGTCGGCTTTTTTGACGATTATAGAAAATTGACAAACCGTTCATCCCACGGCGTGTCGGGTAAAGTGCGCCTCGTCATTCAAATCGCGATTTCGGCGCTTGCGGTTTTTGCCGTGACAAGCACCGCATCGTCGGGCGCGTCAAATGCCGTCGCCATCCCTTTCGTCAAAGACTACATGCTTCAACTTGGGATGCTGTATGTGCCATTTGCGGTTTTTGTCATCGTCGGCGCGAGCAATGCCGTCAATTTGACGGACGGGCTGGACGGCCTGGCGACGGTTCCCGTCATTATCGTTGCCTTGTGCTTCATCATCATCTCGTATCTGGTCGGCAATTTTGTTTTTGCCAATTACCTGCAACTTCATTTTGTGCCGGGCGCGGGAGAACTGGCTGTTTTCTGCGGCTCGTTGGTGGGGGCTTGCCTCGGGTTTTTATGGTTCAACGCTCCTCCTGCACAGGTGTTTATGGGCGATACCGGTTCCTTAGCCTTGGGGGCGGCGCTCGGAATGGTTTCGATTATTGCCAAGCACGAGCTTGTATTGGCAATTATCGGCGGCCTGTTTGTCGTGGAAACGCTGTCTGTTGTCATCCAAGTGGCATCGTTCCAGTTAACGGGCAAGCGCGTGTTTAAGATGGCGCCCATTCATCACCATTTTGAAAAACTTGGCTGGTCCGAATCGACGGTGGTCATTCGCTTCTGGATTATTTCGTGCATCTTGGGACTCATCGGGCTTGCGACGCTGAAACTGAGGTAGTTTCATGGGAAGGACAAGTTTTGCAATCCTTATTGTTGCACTTGCGTTAATCGTTTTTGTTTCCTTTCCGAAGGGCGGAGAAAGCAAAGCGGACAAGCGCATTGCTTATTGGGAACAAAAACTGGAGAAAGGCGTTCAAGTAAATTCAACGAAAGACCAACTTTTAGATTGGGCAAAAGAAAACACTATCGAATTTATTCCTTCCGACGAAGGACGCTTGATCGCGAAAGTTGAATGGGTATCGGGCTTTGGAAGCCCCTTCCTTTTTTGTTCAGAGTGGAACGTCATGGTAAGCGTTACGATTAATCCCTTCGACGATGTTGTGGAAAAATCTGTTTATAAAGTCAGCGCCTGTTCATAAAGCAAACGAAGGAAAACAAATGGGCGCGCTTACGATTAAATCTCGAGTTGAGCGCTGGCCGATTGCGGGCACGTTTACGCTCAGCCGGGGCTCGAAAACCGAAGCCATCGTTGTTATCGCGGAAATTAGCGACGGGGAATTTATAGGGCGCGGCGAATGCGTGCCTTATGCCCGTTATGGAGAGACCGTTGAAAGCGTCGTTGGGCTTATCGAGGGATGGAAGGGGAAAGATCCCGAGGCTTTGCAAAAAGACCTTCCCCCCGGCGCGGCGCGGAATGCCCTTGATTGCGCTTTTTGGGATTTAAAGGCCAAAAAAACGGGGCGCCCAGCTTATCAATTGGCCGGGCTGGATTCTTTAAAGCCGGTGATTGCTTCCTATACGCTTTCACTCGACACGCCGGAAAATATGGCTGAAGCTGCGGCGTGTGTTGCGACAAGGCCCCTTATAAAAATTAAACTTGGAAAAGAAGGCGATCCGGCGCGTTTGAGCGCCGTGCGTGCCGCCGCGCCCAAGGCACGGTTGATGGTCGATGCCAACGAAGGCTGGTGCGTGGAGAATCTTTCCGAAAATTTTGCGGCTTGTATAAAGTGCGGGGTTGAGTTGATTGAGCAACCTCTTCCTGCCGCAGACGATGCGGCGTTAGCGTCCATTTCCCATGTTGTTCCCCTTTGCGCCGACGAGAGCATGTTTGATCGCGCCTCCCTGCCTTCCTTGGCCGGAAAATACGACATGGTCAACATCAAGCTCGATAAAACCGGCGGGTTAACGGAAGCGTTGGCGACGGCGGCTTTAGCGCGGCAAATGGGTTTCAGCCTTATGGTCGGGTGCATCGTTTCGACGTCGCTGTCCATCGCGCCCGCCTTTTTAGTGGCTCAACAGGCAGAAGTCGCCGATCTCGACGGGTCTTTGCTTTTGGCTAAAGACCGCGACGGCGGCGTGCGTTATGCCGATGGCCTGATTTATCCGCCGACAGCGGCTTTATGGGGCTAAGCATGAGGTTTTATGCCCCTTGGCTGATGTATAGAAGGCGTATATAAAACTTTATCATAATGACCGCTCAGTCCTTCATCTTTGAACGCTGCGATTTCAACGCCGAAACCGGCGTTTTGCTTCTGCGTTATCGTTATGAAAACGGCCCAAGCTTTGAAGAGCAAATCACCTTTCCTGCGCCGATTCCCGCATTGTCCGTCGACCGCCTTGTTGCGCTTGATCGGGCCTTTCGCCTGATTTTTTTGTTGGCGGGGGTCAGTTACTACAAAGCCTATGTGCCGCAAAATCTGATTTGCGAGGCATTTCCGCTTGACCGAGCGACGGCGGATTTTGTCTCCCGCGTTTATCGCGAAGGGCTTGGAGAATTTTCCTATCGCAACCAAATCGACTTGTCCGATAAGATTCAATTTGCGGTATCCGATGAGCCTCCGCCCGATCCTTTGTCGCTCTCTTTGCCGCACCGATTGCTGGTTCCTGTCGGGGGAGGCAAGGATTCGATAGTCAGCATCGAGGTGTTGAAACAAGCGGGCACTCCCGTCACTTTGTATGCGCAAGGGAAATCAGCCGACGACATTGCGGCGCCCATTCAAGCGACAATCGAAGCGTCGGGCCTTCCCGCTCTTAAAATAGGCCGTGTTTTGTCGAAAAACCTGTCGGAGCTTAACAAAGCCGGAGCCCTGAACGGGCATGTGCCGATTACGGCTATTCTCAGCAGCATAACCGCAGCTTGCGCCATTCTCTATGGCTTCGACACGATCGTACTGTCAAACGAACATTCGGCAAGCACGCCCAATCTGAAAATCGGCGGGGTGGAAATCAACCATCAATACAGCAAATCGCTGTCGTTCGAGACCGCTTTTTCAGCCTATGTCGCGGCGCATATTTCTCCCCAGCTGCGTTATTTTTCTCTCTTGCGGCCGCTTACCGAAGTGGCGATTGCGAAGATTTTCGCGAAACAAAAAAAATATTTCCCAATTTTTCGCAGCTGCAATACGGCTTTTCGCCAGGATAAAGACCGGCGCGGCAAGAATTGGTGCTGCGATTGCCCCAAATGCCGCTTCGTTTTTCTGGCGCTGGCGCCTTTTGTCGACAAGCAGGAACTCATCGGTATTTTCGGCAAAAACGTGCTCGACGACCAAACGCAGAAATTAGGTTTTTCCGAATTGTGCGGGATAACGGCGCATAAGCCTTTCGAATGCGTGGGCGAGATTGAAGAAAGCGCGCTGTTGATGGCTTCGCTCACTAAAAACGAAGCCTGGAAGAATGACTGTGTCGTGCGGGATTTGGGGAAAAACCTTGTTGCAACCCTGAAAGACGTCGAGGCGCGCACTAACGCTTTGTTTACGCTTCGCCCCGATCATCGGGTTCCGGAAGAATTTTTAAGGCTTCTTCATGCGTAGGGCGGATCTCAAAAACAAAACGATCGTCATTTGGGGCGTCGGGCGCGAGGGCAAGGCGGCGGCGGGGTATATACGCCAGCAACTTCCGGATCAAACTTTTACGTTTGTCGATGAAAACCCTCAGGCCGATAAGGCTTTTATGGATCAAGAAGACCGCTTTTTTTCCGAAAAAGCGCAAATCGAAGCGGCGTTGGCTTCCGCCGACGTCATTATCAAATCGCCGGGCGTCAGCGTTTATCACCCTCTTTTGAGCGGCAAAAAAACGACCTCGCTTCTTAATTTATGGTTGGCGGAGCCGCCTGCGGCGCAAACGATCTGCATTACGGGGACGAAGGGAAAAAGCACGACGTCGGCCTTGCTGTTCCATACGTTGAATGCTTTGGGCAAAAAGGCGGCGCTCCTCGGCAACATCGGCGTTCCGGTGACGGAGTATGCCGCGCAGGAAAAAGGTTTCGTCCTTATCGAGGTGTCCAGTTATCAGGCGGCGACGCTTACCGAAACCTGCGACGTCGGCGTTGTCGTGTCGCTTTATCCGGAGCACCTGGATTGGCATAACTCTTTGCAGACTTACTATCGCGATAAGCTCAATTTACTGGCGCACAGCAAAACGAAGATTATCGGCGCCAAGGCGCAGGCGACGGCGGAGCAGAAGGGTATTGCCGTTAAAGGCGCGACGCTTTTCGATTACCTTTCCGGCTTTCATGTCGACCGTGGGCAAATTTATGATAAGACGACTTTGCTTGGTTCTCTTCGAAACACGCATTTGTCGCGGGCGCACAATCTTGTCAACGTTTGCGCCGTATTGGCGGTTTTGAAGCAGTTGGGGATCGATCCGAAAGACGCTTTGCCGAAAATGGAAACTTTCTCCGGCTTGCCGCACCGGCAGCAGGAACTTAAAGAAAAAGACGGCATACTGTTTGTTGACGACAGCATATCGACAACCCCGCAATCCGCCATTGCCGCGATGGAAGTTTATGCGGGGCGTCCGATCACTCTTTTGGTCGGAGGGTTTGACCGCGGAATTGATTATGCGCCCCTTATCGATTATGTGCTGAAAAACAACGTTAATGCCGTCATTTGTTTGGGAAAAAGCGGCCAGCGCATTTATGAGCAGCTTACCGCGCCGAAGGCATTTCTTTCCGCGTCTTTGCAGGAAGCCGTCGCCCTCGCCAAAGAAAAAACGCCCAAGGGGGGGGTGGTTCTTCTTTCTCCTGCTGCGCCCAGCTATGGCCTGTTCAAAAACTTTGAAGAAAGAGGAAGAGTTTTTGCCGAACTCGTCAATCAGGGGTAAGACGTTCCATGAAATCCACGCCGTTTTTTTACAATAGGAAAACTTTATGCTGGCAGTAGCGCGATCCGACCGCTCCGTTTTAGGCCGCTGGTGGTGGACTGTCGATCGCTGGGTCTTGTTTTCGCTCATCGCCATTATGGGCTTCGGCATTTTGCTTATTCAGGCGTCGACGCCTGCGATTGCCATTAAGCACGGGTGGAGCAATTTTTATTTCGTCAACCGGCATTTGGCGATGCTTTTACCCGCTTTAGCGGTTCTTTTCGGTGTATCGCTTTTATCTCCTAAAAAAGTTCGCATTCTGGCCGCTGTTCTTTTGGCAATATTTTTACCGCTCCTGATCGCGACGCCGTTTTTCGGCGCAGAAATTAAAGGTGCCGTGCGATGGATTCGCGTCCTCGGTTTTTTCTCGATTCAGGCGTCGGAGTTTGTCAAACCCATGTTTGCCGTAACCGCCGCATGGCTGTTTACGCGTCAATGCGAAAGGCGGGGTTTTCCTGCGCTCAGCGTCAATATTTGTATTTATCTGCTCATCTCTTTTTCCCTCTTGATGCAGCCCGACATCGGCATGGTCTTCCTTGTTTCGGCAATCTGGTTTGGGCAGTTTTTTCTTGCGGGATTGCCCGTCGCTTTTGTCGGCATGAGCGCCGCGGCCGGCATCGTCGGAATGTTTGTCACCTATTATACGTTTCCGCACTTTGCGATGCGCATCGACAAATTTTTGAGCCGCACGGGCGATACGTACCAGGTCGATCGCGCGCTTAGCGCTTTTGCCAACGGGGGCCTGTTCGGCACGGGGCCGGGCGAAGGGACCGTCAAAATGTCGATTCCCGACGCGCACGCCGATTTTGTTTTTGCCGTAGCGGGGGAAGAGCTGGGGCTCCTGTGGTGCCTTTTGATCGTCTGCCTGTTCGCGTTTATCGTCTTGCGCGGGCTAAAGCGTTTGAATCATGAAAATAGCTTGTTTATTGTCCTGGCCGTGAGCGGCCTGCTCGTCGAATTCGGGCTGCAGGCCATCATCAATCTGGCGTCGACGATGCGGCTTATCCCGGCCAAGGGCATGACATTGCCGTTTATTTCCTACGGCGGATCGTCGTTGTTCGCGTTGGCGGTAGGGATGGGGATGCTGCTGGCGCTCACCCGAAAGCGGTTTGGCATGGGGGATGAAGATTAGCCCCCTTCGCGTGAGGACGCGGAGAAAGGGGCGGGAAGGGCGTATCAGCTGATATTATTTAACGCAATCCGGACATCTTCTATAACGCCCCCCCAATCTCCCGCCGATTTCTGGCCGAAAACGCGGGCTGTCGGATACCACGGATTGTCGGGGCGGTTCTGGAGCCAGCGCCAGCACGCGTCAAAGCGCGAGAGAATCCAGACAGACTTTCCCATACCGCCCGCCAGATGCGCGACGGACGTATCGACGGAAATCACAAGGTCGAGATGTTCGATAATCGCGGCGGTGTCTTCGAAATCCTCGACATCGCTCATAAAATCCGTGACTTTATCTTGCAGGCCGCAGGCCTTTATCTGATCAGTTTTTGCACCTTTTTGAAGACTGAAAAATTGTATGCCCTCCGCGTCAAACAGCGGCATCAACGTTTGTAAATCCATGCTGCGCCGCTTATCGGTCAAATGAGCGGCGATCAATTTTTCGCGCGGATTACCCGACCAGACCAGCCCCACCTTAAACCCGCGCGCATTCGCAAATTTATCCGCCCATTGTGCGCGCGCCGCGTCGCCAACGCGCAAATAGGGAATTTTGGCGGGAATGGAATCCAAATCGGTGCCGAACATATAAGGCAAGCTCATCATCGGAACATGATAATCAAAATCCGGCTCAACGCCTTTTTCGGGAAGGTCATCAATGAACGGGCAATTCGAAAGAAGGCGGCGCAACGCCGGTTGGCACACCACAATCACGACAGCGCCTTGTGCTTTACACATTTCTGCATAGCGCACGAATTGCATCGTGTCGCCCAAACCCTGTTCGCTACGGATAAGAAGGCGTTTGCCTTTCAGGTCTTCGCCTTTCCAGCGTTTTTCCTCTGCGTGATCGCCGCGCATATGAGGAACGCCGAGCCCGATTTCGTGCAATTGCCAGCCTTCCTTGTACTGCCCCAGCGCCAGAAGCGACAACGCCTTGTTCCATTTAGCGTCGATGGAGGAAGGCTTGCGCTGCAAGGCTTCGGTGAAAAGCGCGAGCGCCTCGTCGTGCTGCCCTTTTTCCTGCAAAAAAGTGCCGAGGTTGATGCGCGCTTCGGCAGAATCCGGCCTTAGGGTGAGGGCAAAACGACAGCTTTCAATTGCTTCGTCACTACGGCAAAGATCGCGCAAGGCAGTACCGAGGTTGATGGCGGCTTCGGCATAATCAGGGCGTAAGGACAGCGCCTTCTTGTAATATGCGGCGGCTTCTTCGGCTTTGCCTTGCTGGCGGAGAATGTTGCCCAGATTATTCATTGCGACGGTGTTGTCGGGATCCGCAGCCAAGGCTTTTTCGAACAAGGCTTGCGCGCGCTCCCTCCATTGTTGCGACAAATCATTTTTGCCCGCGAGGCTGAAGGCGATGCCGAGATTGATAATGGCTTCCAGATAATCGGGATTTAATTTCAGGGCATATTCGTACTGCGCGATAGCCTCATTAATTTTACCCAACGACAAAAGGCTGTTGCCATAATCAAAGTGTGCGGGGGCATACTTTGGGCTAAGGCGCAAAACGCGCTCGTAAGAGCTTTCCGCCTCACCCATGCGGCCAATCTCGTAATAAAGGCTGCCAAGATTGCGGAGCGCAGGAATATAATCGGCGCGATGCGCCAGAGCCTGCTTAAAGCGGGTTACAGCCTCTTCCTGCCGCGTAAGGTTGCGTAAGGCGATGCCGAGATTGGTAAGAGTTTCGGGATCGTGAGGGAGCAAACGGGCAGCTTTTTCCAGAAATTCCGCAGCTAAAGCCTTTTGCCCCGTTTGCAGGTAAAGAGCGCCCAAAAGACGCAATCCATCGGCATTTGTGTCATTTCCGCGCAGAAACTTGCGATACGCTTTTTCGGCATCTTGAAACCGCTCGGCCTTGTGATGGGCGATGGCGGTTTGCAGCAGTTTTGCGGCTTGGGACATGCTTCTACATGAAAGGGCGTCGGAGATTCTGTCAATCCCCCTTGATAAGATTCGCTAAAAAGGGTTTTATCACGTTCTGACGAATTTATACCGGATAATGAACCAATGACCGAGCGTTATAATCCAAAAACGACCGAACCCAAGTGGCAAGAAATTTGGGCTCAAAAGAAATGTTTTAATGCGCAAGAAAATAACGCAAAGAAGAAATTCTACGCGCTTATCGAATTTCCATATCCCTCGGGCGAGGGGCTTCATGTCGGCCATCCGCGCAGCTACACCGCGCTTGATATCGTGTCGCGCAAACGCAGGATGGAGGGGTACAACGTTTTATTCCCCATTGGCTGGGATGCATTCGGGCTTCCCACCGAAAACTTCGCCATAAAAACGGGGCAACATCCGAAAGTCGTTACGCAAAAAAACATCGCCAATTTTCGCCGCCAACTGAAGAGCCTCGGCTTCTCCTTCGACTGGTCGCGCGAAGTCGATACGACCGACCCCGCGTATTACAAATGGACGCAATGGATTTTCCTGAAGCTCTGGGAAAAAGGGCTGGCCTACAAAACCAGCATGCCTGTCAATTGGTGCCCGTCATGTAAAGTCGGTCTGGCTAACGAAGAAGTCGTGGGCGGTGGCTGCGAACGTTGCGGCGGCATCGTCGTTCAACGCCAGCGCAGCCAATGGATGCTTAAAATTACGGCCTATGCCGAAAGATTGCTTTCGGATCTGGATACCGTCGATTATCTCGAAAAAATCAAGGTTCAACAGCGCAACTGGATAGGCAAATCCATCGGCGCGGAAGTCGATTTTACTTTGCCCGCCCTAAAGGGGCGCAAGTTGCGCATTTTTACGACGCGTCCCGATACGCTGTTCGGCGTCACCTATATGGTTTTGGCTCCCGAACATCCTTTGGTTCAGGAGCTTATGCGCCATTGCAAAAACGGATCTGCTGTAAGAGCCTATATCGAGGCGACGGCTCGTAAGTCCGATTTTGACCGCACGGAAGGCGCCAAGGAAGTATCCGGCGTTGTGCTCGAAGGCGTGTTTGCTCAAAATCCTGCGACGAAAAAAGACGTTCCGGTTTGGATTGCCGACTATGTTCTCGCAACCTACGGAACCGGCGCGATTATGGCCGTTCCCGCGCACGACGAACGCGACTGGCGCTTTGCCAAGAAATTCAAATTGCCGATTATCGAGGTCATTGCCGGAGGCGATGTTCAAAAAGAGGCTTATATTTCTACTTCCGATGAGGCGCGCGCGGTTAATTCCGGGCCGCTTGACGGGCTGAAGCCGTCAGAGGCTATCGCTAAGATGATCGATATTATAAAAAGCGATGGCTATGGCACGCCTTCCATAAAATATAAACTGCGCGATTGGGTGTTTTCGCGCCAGCGCTATTGGGGCGAACCTATTCCCATGGTGGATTGCTCCAAGTGCGGGTGGGTTCCCTTGCCGGAGAGCGAGCTTCCGTTGCGATTACCCGAAGTCGAAAGCTACCAGACTTCCGAAACAGGCGAATCCCCTCTCTCGCTGATGACCGATTGGGTCAACGTCAAATGCCCCAAATGCGGCGGCAAAGCCAAACGCGAAACGGACACCATGCCGCAATGGGCCGGTTCATCGTGGTATTTCCTCCGTTATTGCGATCCGCATAACGATAAAGAGCTTGCAAGCCGCAAGGCATTAGAGTTCTGGACGCCCATCGATTGGTATAACGGCGGCATGGAACACACCGTGCTGCATCTCTTGTACTCGCGTTTTTGGCATAAATTTCTCTACGATATCGGCACGGCGCCGACGCCGGAACCTTACGCCCGACGCACATCGCACGGCCTTATTCTCGGTGAAAACAACGAGAAAATGTCCAAATCGCGCGGCAACGTCGTCAATCCGGACGAAGTGGTCGAAACCCATGGCGCCGACACGCTGCGACTTTATGAAATGTTTATGGGGCCGTTCGATCAGGCCATTCCATGGTCGACGAATGGGCTTACGGGCATGTGGCGGTTTTTATCCCGCCTTTGGGCGCTTAGCGACAAGGTCACCGCCGCCGCTTGCGACGACGCGATGACGCGGCGTCTTCACCGCGCCGCTCACGAAGTCGATGAACGCATCGAGGCTATGAAATTCAATACGGCCATAGCGTCTTTGATGTCGTTGACTAACGATTTCGGAGAGGAGAAAGAAGTCCCTAAAGATGCGTGGGAGATGTTCCTTAAGTTGCTGTCGCCCTTTGCGCCGCATATCGCCGAGGAAATGTGGCAAAAGCTCGGAAACAAAACGCTTCTCGCCGAAACGGCATGGCCGAAGGCCGATGCTGCGATGCTGGTCGAGGATACGGTAACGATTGCCGTGCAAGTTAACGGAAAACTGCGCGCGACTATCAACGTGGCGCGCGATTTGCCGTCGAAAGAAGTTGAAGCCCTTGCTTTGGCCGAGGAAGGGGTTAAACGCGCTCTCGACAACAAGGCTCCTAAAAAAGTTATTGTCGTTCCCAACCGCATCGTTAACGTGGTCGTATGAAGACGCTTCCGTGCATCGCTCTTTGGATCATTGTTGCCCTGCCGCTTGTGGGCTGCGGCTTTCGCCCCATTTACGGTTCTCGCGGGGCAGAAAGCGGTTCGCCCGTGGCGTTGGATTTAAACAATATTGCTATCGATAACATCCCCGACCGTGATGGTCAGATATTGCGCAATAACCTGATCGATCGCATGTATGGCAAAAACAGACCCGTAAAGCCTCTCTATACGTTGAAGGTTAAGGTTCGTAACACTGAAGAGGATTTGGGAATCCTCGCCAACGCGACGGCGACGCGGTCACTGCTCAATATGTACAGCGATTATTCGCTGCAAGACGCCAAGGGAAATGAACTTCTGAGCGGTGTGGCGCACAGCGTTGCGAGCTTCGACAAGCTCGATCAGATGTACGGAACGGTTGTTTCAAATCAGGACGCTCACCAACGCACGTTGCACGAAATTAGCGAGCAGATAGTCAATAGGCTCAGTCTCTATTTCTCCGAAAGGGAATGAACCCTTCGCGTGAGGCTGGGCTGCATACTGCACTTTTTTTGATTTTTGATGCTCACGTACGGAAGTAGTACGCTCCGCTCAAAAATCAAAAAAATCACAATTTTCGCCTCAGCCTGACGCGAAGGAAAAAGCAGAGGTAAAAATAAAAAAAGCCCAGAGTATCTACCCTGAGCTTTTTCATTTGCATGGATCCCCGCCTTCGCGGGGATAAGATTTTTCTAAACTCTCGCGAAGACGCTCGGTCGAGAAAAATCTTACTTCTTATCCTTTTTCTTTGCTTCCGGAGGAGGCAGGGGCGATCCATCGATATTGAACTTTTCGATCTTCGCTTTGGCTTCCAGAGCCTTGACGGTGTCGTTGGTCAACTCTTGACCCAACTGGTTGGCAATCTGGTCCTTTACTTCCGCGATTGGCGGCGGGGAAGACTTGCGCTTGTCCTCAACCTTGATGACGTGATAGCCGAATTCAGTCTTGACCGGCTTGTCGCTTATTTCTCCGACCTTCATACCAAACGCGGTATCGGCAAAAGCCTTGACCATAGCGTCATGGACGAAATAGCCCAGATCGCCCCCTTGTTTCGCAGACCCGGCGTCCTTGGATTTTTCTTCAGCCAATTTGGCAAAATCCGTGCCGCCTTTAAGTTGTTTGAGGACGTCGTTGGCTTCCTCTTCGGTCTTAACCAGAATATGACGGGCGCGAACTTCGTCCTGCGGTTTGAATTTTGATGAAAGCAGGTCATAGCGTTCCTTAATCTTAGCCTCGGTAATTTTCGGCTCAACCTGCTTGTGGACATAAGCTTCCGCGACGACCTGAGCCTCAAGATTTTTGACGCGCTTTTGGACTTCTGCGTCGTTTTGCAGGCCGTCGGCATAACCTTTTTGCGAAACAACCTTGGTTGCAACCATCTTTTGCAGAATTTGAGGATAAATCATCTGAGGCGGCAGCTGTTGCATCTGCGACCCTGCCATTTGCAGTTCGCGCATCACGTCGGAACGGTGGATTTCTTCTCCATTGACGCGGGCAACAACAGGGTCGCCGGAATTCGGGGCATCGGCGGCGAGGACGGGCATGGCCAAAGCGCCTAAAAGGGCTGCCGTGGCAAGAAGGACTTTTTTGGACATTTGCGAGAATCCTTATGGTTTTGGGAGGACAAAAGAGCATCTAAGAGCTAGCGGCTCTTGGCTTAAACATCAAGCCCTAGAAATGAGGCGGGATTTGGGCAAAAACCCCCATTTTTATAGACGAATGAAAGTTTATTTTTCCCAAAGCAGGCCTTAAAAGAAGCCCTGTTTTGTTAAAGCCATTTTAACTCTTGATGTCCAAAGATTAAGGTACAATTCCTTCCTCGCGCGGTTTCCTTTATGAATCTCATTGTTGGCATCTTAGTTGTCGTTCTCTGTACGCTTGGCGGGTATGCGGGAGAAGGGGGCAGCCTCGCCGTGTTGTTTGAGGCCGCGCCTGTAGAGCTGATTATCATGGGCGGCACGGGGCTCGGCGGTTTTATTATTGCCAATCCTAACGTTGTCATTCGTCGTACCGGCAAGGCCATGGGGCTAATGTTGAAAAAAGCCAGGTACAACAAAGCGTCCTATATCGAACTTCTTTGCATGATGTATCAATTGTTCAAGCTCGCAAAAACAAAAGGGCTTTTGGCGCTTGAACAGCATATCGAAAATCCAGAACAAAGCTCGCTTTTCGCACAATTTCCGGGCTTTTTGAACGATCACCACGCCGTCAGTTTTTTGTGCGACTACCTGCGGCTTGTTACGTTGGGTTCCGACAAGCCTTATGAGCTTGAAGCTCTTATGGACGAAGAGCTGGACGTTCATCATGGCGAAGACGCTGCGGTTGTTTCCGCTCTTCAAACGGTCGCCGATGCCATGCCGGCTATCGGTATTGTTGCGTGTGTGCTTGGCGTCATCAAAACAATGGGATCGATCGCCGAACCGCCGGAAGTTCTGGGCGCAATGATCGGCGGAGCGCTGGTCGGTACGTTCATGGGCGTGTGGTCGTCTTATGCTTTTATCGGTCCTATGAGCCAATCTGTGAATGCAATTCTTGGGGCTCAGTCCAAGTACTTGCAATGCATCAAAACGGGGTTGCTGGCGCATTTACAAGGCTTTGCGCCGTCGATTTCCATTGAATATGCCAGAAAAACGCTGCTTAGCGAGGTTCGCCCCACCTTTATTGAACTTGAAGAAGCGACATCGGCGTTGTCGGCGCCAACCGCATAAGGGAAAGGCTCTTTTATGGCCGACCAGCCCGTCATTATCATTCGCAAAAGGAAAAAAGGCGGACACGCCGGCCATCATGGCGGCGCGTGGAAGGTCGCTTATGCCGATTTCATCACGGCCATGATGTCGCTTTTTCTATTGTTGTGGATGTTGAACGTCACCACCAGCGAACAGCGCCAAGGCCTCGCCGATTATTTTTCGCCTGCAAGCATAACGAAGAATGAATCATCCGGTGCGGGAGGCATGTTCGGCGGCTTATCGATTTCATCAAAGTCCGGAGGGGAAATGACTGATCGATCTCCCCCTTCAACTCAGGAATCGACAATCCCAACCAGGGGGCAGGGCGAAGAAGGAGAAGATGATGTAAGCGGGACAGGACAGGGAGGAAAGGTCAAAACTAAAGTTGAAAAAACCGACGACGTTCTTACAGACCCTGCAAAAGAAGAAGAAAAAACAACCGAGACTCCTTCCGAGGCGCAGATTCTTGCCGAATCGATGAAGGAAGAAGAAGACGCCTTCGCATCGGCGGAAACGGCTTTGAAGCAGGCGATCTTGCAAAGCCCGGATTTGAAAGCGTATGCGAATCAGATCGTGATTGATCGCACATCCGAAGGGCTGCGCATCCAAATTACCGATCGCGATAAACTTTCCATATTTCCGTCTTCCAGCGCGATACCTTACGAACGCGGCAGGGATTTGCTGATGATGATCGGCAAAGTCATTGCGCTGTTGCCAAATAAAATTTCGATTTCCGGACATACCGATGCAGCACCCTTTGCCACAGGTTCGCGGCGGGATAATTGGTCTCTTTCCACCGAGCGCGCCAACACTTGCCGTTCGTATCTCGTTAAGGCCGGCGTTAATGAAAAAAATATCGCTCGCGTTTCGGGGCTTGCCGACAGAGAGTCTTTTGCCAGCGACCCCAAAGACCCGCGCAATCGCCGCATCAGCATTGTTTTGCTGCGCCGGTCTTTGTCTCAAATTTCAGTGGTACCGGGGCCAGCGAAAAATTAGTCGGAAACAAGTCCGGTAGCCAAAACTTCCCAAAAACACAAAAACGCTGCCGAAAGCGGGTGCCCCCTAAAAAGGGGGCATATCCGCAGAAAATACTTTCATTCTCCCATTGCAGACCTTGGAATCCTCCCTATATTACTTCTCATGAGGGGGCGATGGATAAGCGCATCCCCTTGATCTGAAAGGAAATAAGAACAATGTCAAAAGTTATAGGCATCGACCTCGGCACCACAAACTCCTGCGTCGCCGTCATGGAAGGCTCGAATACGACGGTTATCCACAATTCCGAGGGCTCAAATACGACTCCCTCGATCGTGGCGTTCACCAATTCCGGCGAACGTTTGGTGGGGCAATCCGCCAAGCGGCAGGCTGTGACTAACCCTTCCAACACGCTTAGTGCGATTAAGCGCCTTGTTGGCCGCCGCTTTGAAGACCCGATGGTTCAAAAAGACATCGATTTGATGCCCTACAAAATTATCAAGAACAGCAACGGCGACGCATGGGTCGAAGCGGCAGGCAAGAATTATAGCCCGTCGGAAATTTCGGCTTTCATCCTCATGAAGATGAAGGAAACGGCGGAAGCCTATTTGGGCGAAAAGATTACGCAAGCCGTTATTACGGTTCCGGCTTATTTTAACGACAGCCAGCGTCAGGCAACGAAAGATGCCGGAAAAATCGCCGGACTTGAAGTCTTGCGCATTATCAACGAACCGACGGCTGCCGCGCTTGCCTACGGCATGGAAAAGAAAAAGGCCGGCACAGTCGTGATTTATGACCTTGGGGGCGGCACATTCGACGTTTCCGTTCTTGAAATCGGCGACGGCGTGTTCGAGGTTAAATCGACGAACGGAGATACGTTCCTTGGCGGCGAAGATTTCGACTCGCGCATTATGGATTTTCTGTGCGACGAATTTAAGAAAGAACAAGGCATTGATCTTCGTTCCGACAAACTGGCCCTCCAGCGCTTAAAGGAAGCTGCCGAAAAGGCCAAGATCGAATTGTCCTCTTCAGTGCAAACGGAAGTGAACCTTCCCTTTATTACGGCAGATCAGGCGGGACCCAAGCATTTATCGGTCAAATTGACGCGCTCCAAATTAGAGTCGCTGGTTGATGACTTGTTGCAAAAAACAATCGAACCGTGCCGCAAGGCCTTAAAAGACGCGGGCATCAAAACGTCCGAGATCGATGAAGTGATTTTGGTCGGCGGCATGACCCGCATGCCTAAGGTCATCGATATTGTAAAAGACTTCTTTGGGCGTGAACCTCATCGCGGCGTCAATCCTGATGAAGTAGTGGCGCTCGGCGCCGCCATTCAAGCGGGCGTTCTGAAGGGCGACGTCAAAGACGTCCTGTTGCTTGATGTAACCCCGCTTTCGCTGGGCATTGAAACGCTGGGCGGCGTGTTTACGCGCCTTATTGATCGGAACACAACTATTCCGACCAAGAAAAGCCAGGTGTTTTCTACGGCAGAAGACAGCCAGAACGCGGTTACCATCCGCGTCTTTCAGGGCGAACGCGAAATGGCGGCGGACAACAAGTTGCTCGGTCAGTTTGATTTGGTCGGCATTCCTCCGGCGCCGCGAGGCGTTCCGCAAATCGAAGTCACCTTCGATATCGATGCCAACGGCATTGTCAGCGTGACAGCCAAGGACAAAGCGACGAGCAAGGAACAGCAGATTCGCATCCAGGCTTCGGGGGGACTCAGCGACTCCGACATTCAACGCATGGTCAAAGAAGCGGAGGCCAATGCTGCAGAAGACAAAAAACGCCGTGAGACCGTCGATGCGCGCAATCAGGCGGACGGCCTCATTCACCAGACGGAGAAGTCGCTTAAAGAATTGGGGGAAAAAGTTCAACCCTCAGACAGAGCCGCTGCCGAAAGCGCAATTTCCGATCTCAAGAGCATTCTGGATTCCGGCGATGCTTTCCAGATTAAGGCCAAGACAGAAGCGTTGACTCAAGTCTCGATGAAGATCGGCGAGCAGCTGTACAAAGCCCAGCAAGAAGGCGCTTCCTCCTCCGCCAAGGCTTCGGAGGACAAGGCGGCAGAGCCGGGCGTTGTTGACGCTGAGTTCAGCGAAGTCAAAGACGAAAAGAAATAAGAAGCTTTACTCGACTGTCGGCTCGAGCTTATCGGCCTTTGGCTGAGGCATCGGCTCGCCCGAAAGAAGCTGGCTTTTCGAAAAGAAATTGAGGCTCGAGAAAAACCCCGATTTTGAAGAAAACAGCCAGTACAGAGTAAGAATTTCAACGATGCTAAGCCTATGCGGGCTATCCTCGTCGTCTTTTTCGTTTTCCCGAATTTCTTCGCCCAGCTCTTTAAGCCGACGTTTGCGCTTGGCTTCTTCCGCGCTGTCAGCGCGCCGCAAAAGCTTAAGCTGCTTTAGTTCGCGATGGCGTTTTTCGATTGTCTCGATTTCATTGATGATGCCGAGCTCTTTATCGCGGTCGTCGGCAACCTGATCCATGAGTTGCATAAATTTCTTATGAAGGGGAAGGCTATTGCCTACCTGAACGGCAATGCCCCGAAGCCGATCCATAAAAGAAGATATAGTCGCTCGCTGCGTCGCCAGCGCGGCGCTGAGCCAGTTAACTCGTTCCTTTTCCTGCTTTATGTTCATAGGAACAGTAATAAATGATTTAGGTAAATAGCGCGTAAATTAACCAAGAAAAAGCCCAACTGTTTACCCCGAAACAAAATTAGGGGAACAATTGGGCTGTAACTAGCTTGGCAGAACCCTGTTCATTGCGGGTTCTTAACCTTATTCATGGCCGCGCTGATGGCCTCGTTAGCATGTTGGGTCAGCGGGCTGATCGCGTCTTTAGCAACGCGAACAGAGATTTCCGAGACCTTGCTGCCGTTGGCAACGGCGTTGTCAAAGCTCTCTTTGACGAATTCCGTTTGCGCGGTGATGGCTTCCTGCGGCGTTTTGGCCGAGGCGAGAGACGTGTAGGCGCTGACAGCGCGCGCAAAGCTCTCTTGCGACAAGCCGCCGACATTGCGCGTGATTTCTTCAATGCCCTGCCACAGAGCGGCGCTCGATTTCGTTACGGCGCTGACATAGTTGGAGACAGCGGCGTTAATGTCTTCAAACGCCTTGGAGACGTTACCGGGAATGTCATTTGTGCCGTTAGGTGTCGTGATCATGACCAAACTCCATGAGAGTAAGAAAGATAACTAGGCTGTAAAGAGGGGAATTGGAGAAAAGGGACAGCCCTTGGTTAACTCATGTAAACTATGGTTAACGGGGTGTCAACCATAATGTAAACCTTTAAGGGGATTCGCTAAAATGGGAAGCAGCGTTGCAAAAAAAGAACAGTGCCGAATTACGGCGCTGTTCTTTTTGTTCTTCCTGAAGCCTTGAAAAACACAGCTTTTTAGGCTTTAGCTGCCTGTTCGTAGTCGGTTTTTTCGGTAATGCGAGCTGCTTTCCCGCGCAAGTTGCGCAGATAGTAAAGCTTGGAACGACGAACGTTACCGCGGCGGATCAATTCAACCGATTCGATCCTTGGGCTGTATATCGGGAACACGCGTTCGACGCCTTCGCCATAGCTTATTTTGCGAACGGTAAACGCCGAGTTCAACCCGGCATTGCGCCGGGCAATGCAAATTCCCTCGTAAGCCTGGATGCGTTCGCGCGTGCCTTCAACGACCTTCACGTTGACGCAAACGGTATCGCCGATGCTGAATTCGGCAACCTTGGCGGTCGTTTTCAGCTTTTCGACCTGCTGAGATTCGATTTTCTGTAACAAGTTCATGATAGTCTCCTCTAGTATTTCAAACTCTGTTTCTTCTTGCCGTTCCCCGCCTTCGCGGGGATGGGATTTTCTAAATTCGCTACGCTTATTAAGAAAACCCTCACTTTTTATTCAAAACATACCGTTCATACAAGTCCGGGCGGCGAGATTGCGTAATAATTTCCGCCTGCTCTTGCCGCCAGGCCCTAACCTTTTCGTGATGCCCTGAGATCAAGACCTCCGGCACCGCTGCGCCCTTCCATTCGGCTGGGCGCGTGTAATGAGGATATTCCAACAAACCCTCAACGAAACTTTCTTCCTCTACTGTCGCCGCATTGCCCAAAACACCGGGCAACAGGCGCACGCAAGCTTCAACTAAAGCCATTGCCGCAATTTCGCCGCCTGCGAGGACGAAATCGCCGAGGCTGACTTCTTCCAACCCCTGAGCGTCAATCACGCGTTGATCAACGCCTTCATATCTGCCGCACACCAAGAGCAAGGATTTTTCAGTCGCCAGTTCCGATACCAGCTTCTGATCCATAACCCGTCCGCGCGGAGACAGATATATTTTGCGTGACGCCGCGCCGAACTTGGCTGTGCTTCCGCGAATGGCATCATCCAAAACGTCGGGACGCATTACCATTCCTGCGCCGCCACCGTAAGGGGTGTCGTCGACAGAGGCGTGCTTATCGCGCGCAAATGATCGAATGTCCAGTGTTTCCAGACGCCATAAGCCGTCTTTTAACGCTTTTCCGGGCAGGGAAGCTCCAAGGACACCCGGAAACATCTCCGGAAAAAGAGTTAAAATCGTGGCTTGCCAGCTCATGTAGCCTCCACGGGCAAGACGATAACCATTTTTCCGGCATCCAGATCAACCTCAGGAACAAAGGCGTCTTTGAAAGGCAGCATAAAGCTGTCCTTTTTTGACGCGCCGATTTCCAAAAATATCCCGGCACCATAATCGAAAACGCCGATGACGCATCCGTAGTCTTCGCCCTTTTCATCGACGGCTTTTAAACCCATAAGGTCGGCTTCGTAATATTCGTTCTTACGGGTTTGGGGTAAAAGGTCGTGCGGAATATAAAGCCTGTCTCCGCGCAACTTATCCGCAGCCTCTTTATTATCGACGCCTTCGACTTTTATTATGAAGCTTTGGGCGCGACTACTCTGCGGTACACTCGCTTTGCTCGTTCCCCGCAACCGTGACTGCGCCATGTCCGTTTTTTTTTCGATTCTAAATTCGCGCTCTCCTTCCTTATCGGTCAGAGGCGCGTAAGTAAAAATCGCTTCCGGCTCCGCCGTAAAACTGCGCAGCTTGACAAGGCCACGGACGCCGTGAGCGCCGGCAAATTGTCCAACGCAAATTTTACGGGTCGAAGCCATGGCAAATCCTTACGCTGCGGGCGTTTCTTTAGCCGTTGCCGCTGGAGCTGCAGCAGCAGGTGCTGCGGCAGGGGCTTCGGCTGCAGGAGCCTTGGTTCCTTCTGTGGCGGCTTTCAGGCGTTCCTGAGTCTTTGCGCGCGGCGCAGACTTCTTGGGTGATTCGCGCCACTTAACTTCGGGGCCAAGTCCTGCTGCATGCAAAAAGCGCGCGACGCGTTCGGACGGCTGAGCGCCTTTCTTGATCCATTCCTTGACGCGATCTTCCTTCAAGGTGACGCGCTTAGGATCTTCCTTGGCGAGCATCGGATTGTAGGTTCCGACATTCTCAAGATAACGCCCGTCGCGTGGGCTGCGGCTGTCGGCCACGACGATGTGGTAGAATGGGTGTTTCTTGGCTCCGTGACGTGTCATTCTCAATACTAACATTCATTCTCTCCTGTTTTTTGTTGTTTAAGCCTCTTACAAAACCCTAACTCGGACGGGTGACTGCTTCGTCGCTCCGGTGCTCGGATCCTCACGTAGCAAGAAAGTACGCTCCGGTCCTCCGCTCCGTGGGCTCCTTGCATTCACCTCGTCCGAGCGGGTTTTGCAAGAGGCCCTAAATAATTTTACCCCTTTAACATCCCTCCAAATTTTGGAGCCATGGAACGCATAAAGCCGGACTGCCCCAGCTTCTGCACTTGTTTCATGACCTTCTGCATTTCGAGGAACTGCTTGAGTAGCCGATTGACATCGGCCACATCAACTCCTGCGCCTGCCGCGATGCGACGCTTGCGCGAAGCCTGCAACAGACCGGCATTACCGCGTTCGTCGGGCGTCATCGATTGGATGATCGCTTCCTGACGCTTAATGATTTTGTCATCGATATTGGCGTTTTTAAGCTGGTCTCTCATTTTGCTCATGCCCGGCAACATATTCAGCATGCTGCCCATACCGCCCATGCGGCGCATTTGCTGCATTTGTTTGGCGAGATCGTTGAAATCGAAACGTCCGCCGGACATCAGCCTTTGCGCCATAGACTCGGCTTCATCCCTATCGATGTTTTCAGCCGCTTTTTCAACCAGCGAAACCACGTCGCCCATGCCCAGAATGCGCCCTGCCAGACGGTCGGGATGATAGGCTTCTAAAGCGTCGATCTTTTCGCCGACGCCCAAAAACTTGATCGGTTTGCCGGTGACGGCGCGCATCGACAACGCCGCGCCTCCGCGCGCATCGCCGTCGATACGCGTCAGAACAAGGCCTGAAATTCCTACTTTTTGCTCAAATTGTTGCGCGATGTTGACGGCATCCTGTCCCGTCATCGCATCGACGACCAGCAGACTTTCATGCGGCTGTGCGGCTTGACTCACAGCAGCCGCTTCGGCCATCAGCTCTTCGTCGATCGCTTGCCGTCCGGCGGTGTCGAGAATGACGACATCGAAAACCTCGATGCGCGCGACATCCAAGGCGCGGCGCGCGATGTCGACCGGCGTTTGGCCTGCGACGACGGGCAGCGTCGCAACGTTGATTTGTTGTCCCAAAACAGCCAATTGTTCTTGCGCAGCCGGACGCTGCACGTCGAGCGAAGCGAGTAAAACTTTTTTGCCCTGTTTGTCGGTCAAAAACTTTGCCAGTTTTGCCGACGTGGTTGTTTTTCCCGATCCTTGCAAGCCCAACATCATAATAACGGCAGGCGGCGTCACGCTAAGATTTAATGGCTCTGCCGTTGTGCCGAGCAATTCGACCAGATTGTCATGGACGATTTTGACAACCTGTTGCCCCGGCGTAACCGAACGCAAAACTTCCTGGCCTATCGCGCGCTCTTTGACCTTGGCGGTAAAATCCTTGACGACGGACAAGGCAACATCGGCTTCCAAAAGCGCAATCCGCACTTCGCGCAGAGCTTCAGTCACGTCGGCTTCATTAAGAGCCCCGCGTCCCTTGAGCCGGTCGAAAATGCCGGACAGTCTGTTGCTTAGTGTGTCAAACATGTATTCAAAAACCCGATCAAAAACCTCCAAATGCCATCGGGTCTGTGCTCGCAACGCGAGGACAGACCTTAACGTCCCATGATAATCGAGGACGTCTCCAAAGCGGCTGGTCTACAAATAGAGGACTTTGCCGCCGCCAGATGGCAGGGATGGGGGTTCGTAGCAAGAACGCGGAAAAGAGTCAAATTTCTTTGATTATGCTTAATTTTGGTCGATTATTGCCTGTTGCAGTGCATTCCCAGTTGAATCTTGCCTGTTGTGCCACTTTTAAAAACGGACTAAAACCATTGCGTATCCGGATTGTCTTTCTAGAGGTTGTGCCGTGTCGTCTTTTGATGCTCCCCCTGGGTCGGATCAGGGTTTTCAGACCGAGGCTGTTGTAAAGTGGTTCAGTCTGACAAAAGGATTTGGTTTTGTTGCACCGGTTGATGGGTCTTCCGATGCTTTTATTCACTCCTCGGTTGTAAGCCGCGCCGGATTGCGCGATGTCGCCGAAGGGACGAAGCTTCTCGTCCAAATCGGCGATGGAGCCAAGGGCCGTCAGGTTCTCAACATCATTCAAGTTTTAGGCGTCACTGAAATTGTGCCGCAATCCAACCCGCGCCCTCCTGCCACAGGGCCGGAAGTGGAAATGACCGGAACGGTCAAATGGTTTAAAGCCGACAAAGGTTTTGGTTTTGTGACGCCGGACGATGGCGGGCGCGATATCTTCGTTCATCGTACTGTCGTTTTGCGCGCGGGAATTCAATCGCTGGATTCTGGACAAAAGGTCAAGATGCTTGTTCAAACGGCGGCAAAGGGTCGCGAGGCTTCATCGATTGAGTTGGTAAGCTAGGCGCAAAAAATAATAGAATCAAAGCGGGAGCTTTTGTTCCCGCTTTTTTGTTTTCTATTTTAACAAACGCACTTCCGGCATTGAAAGCTCGGCAATCGTCGGTGCGTCAATGTGGGCGAGGAAAAATGTCGTGAAAGAAGTTTTGTTTTCCGGATTTAGAACAATATTGATTTCGTGAGGCGAGAATTCACAGGCAGCGACGGGCGTAAGATTGTGTGGGGAAAGCCAGGGGATAAAGGATAGCGTATCGAGCCTTGGGGAAAGAGCGCAACCGACAGGGCGCAGCTCGGGGCCGTCGTTTTGCAACAAAACAGACGTGTTATCGCCGACATCCGGAGATTCTCCCTTAATTTCGATCAGATAAACTTCTTCACGCAAAGGCGCTGCCGAAGAGGATACTTCATTTCCGTTGAGGCGGAAGACGCGCCGCGATAACGAAAAACCGTGCGGAAGTGCGGTTTGTGAGGAGTCTCTTTCCGAAACAAACGTCACATGTAAAGGCTGCGCGGCATCGTTACGAAAAGTTGCGGCGTCGCTTAAGCGCAGGGCGAGAACGCCTGAAATCTCCCGTGTTTCTTTTCCATTTGTAATCCTGCCTTTTTCGGCAAGGGCGTTGTTGAAGGCGATGGTGCGCAAAAGAGCCGCAGCGTCTTTAAACTCCGGCCTTGTTTTGTCGCGTAGAGTCTCGGCCATGCCGGCCGTTGCCGCAAGAACATCGTCGGAAGACAGAGCGTCTGTTGCCGTCAGCGCGTTGAGGAGCGGGATCGTCCTGAGCTTGTCGTTTTCATCAAGCATTTTCTTGATCCAAAATGCGGCGGCATCCGGATTGGCGGCGCGCTTGAAGGCGGCCGCTATTTGTGCCTCGGCTATCGGGGGCAAGGAAAGCGCGGCGCTGGTGTCCGAAAAATATTGCAGACTTGCCGGATCGACGGCATCGACCGCTGCAAGCGCGGCATAGCCCGCTGCCCTTTGCGCCCGTTCTTTTTCGTTAAACCATGTGTTGGAAAGCTGTTGTTTAATCCAGGCAACAGCAAGCTTTTTTGCAGGCTCGGCTTGTTTTGGCGTTTTTGTGCCAAGGGCCGTTAATGCCGCTGCCGTATCATTCATTGTGCTATTGCCCCTGCGATAAGAGGCAAAGCCGCCATCGGGATTCTGATGACGCAGCATTTGAGCCAGATACTTTCGTTCCCTCGCGGCTGTGATGAAGTCGGGCGCGATTCCGGCCTGATTTATTGTGTCGCGCCATAAGCGCAAGACATCAATGGATAACGCTAGCTCGGTTGTCGTGAAGGGTTGGGCATTGAAGACATACGACAGAATTTCCGCCAACCCGTTCATAGGTTTTTGCGAGACAAAAACGATTCCTTCTTTCCGCGCTTTCATTTTATCGGATAGCAGATTTTTGTTTTCGGTTATGGAAAAAGTTTCCGCGCTTTTAAGAAAGGCGGATTCCGGCAGAACGGACATAGGCCAATTTTGAACGAGGCGAGGCGTAGATTTGCCTTTAACTTCAAGGCGCAGCTCTTTAGCTCCCGTTGCTACGCCAAGCACAGGTAATTCGAGTGCATTGCTTTGTTTGCCGTCGATGGTGATCTCGCCTTCGGGAAAGCCGTCGATTTTGAGGCCGGAAGAGGTGGTGAAGGAATAATGATAGGTCTCTTTATTTGCGCTGTTGTTTTTAATGCCGAAAACTAAAACAGCCGAGTCGCCTTTACGCAAGAGAAGAGCCGATGGATCGTCTGCCGAGATGAGCGAGGCGTTTGCCCCAGAAGATTTTGGGAAGGTTATCCCGTTTTGTGCAAGAGAGATATTCTTCAGGGCGCGCCTCAAAAAACCGGTTGTTTTTCCGGAATTTTGCGACGAAGCCTCCACCATCAAACTGATTGATTTGGCCCAATCAGCCGCAGGGGTGAACGCAATGATATTGTTTCCCTTGGGACGAAATTCATGCACAGCCTTGCGGATGCGGGTGTCGGCAATGATGGCCGTAAGTATGGCTGGTTCCGGCAAAAAGACACGCGCCTGAATTTCATGCCCATGCCGCATCGTTTTGGGCATCTGGACGGTCAATGGCAAAACGGACATTTCTGACGTACTCGCGGAATCCCATCCTGCGCTGAAGGTCGTTTGAACCAGGGTTTTGCCATTGACGTCTAGTATCTCGAGTCTATAGGTGCCCGCTGCGACAGGCCATTCCAAAACGCTTCTGGCATCGGCCTTGATGGCAAGCGCGCCGCCGCCTATAGGACGCAATTGAGCTTCCGGTTTATATTTCCATCGCCCTTCATCCTGATACCAGTCGAAACTGCGGCCTTCTTCGTAGACCTGATAAGAAAGGCCGGAAACATCGCGAGCCCTACCATCCGAAGAAATGCCGATAAGAGAGAAGCGGGCAAGCCCATTTTGAGGAAAACGTGCACCCGTTGCCAGAGGCTTAACGCCAATAACGGTTTCCTCGGGCCGCAGGGGAAGGACAATGGTTGGCGCATCCGCAATTCCGGAATCCGGCGCTGCCATCACTTTAAGCGCGGCTTGATAGAGGCCTTGTCCTTTGGGGCGCTGGGACAAAGTCAGACGCAAAGAGGCTTTGCCTTCCAGGTTGGTCAAAAAATCGGCGGCGATGAAGTCCGCCCCGGGAGGAGGGGTCAGGGTGCCAAAAATATAATCATTCCATCCGAAAAATTTTGGATCGAGTTTTTGCCAGGCAACGAAAACATGTCCGCCTACCAAAGGTATCGGCCTATTAGAGGCGGAAAGAGCTTTGATGGTAAGAGAGCAGGTGCCATCGCTTGCCAAAAGCTTGTGTTCCGAAGCGGCCTCAAGTCGCGGCGCATCGGGGTTGGACGTCACACGCAGTGTGGTTTCGGCTAAGGGGGTTCCGTCTGTTTTTTGCCAAAACAAAGACCAATCACCCCTTAAGGCGGGCGCGAGAAAAGACATTTTGGCAAATTCAGCCGATGACGCGGAAACAGGGAAATCCGCATAAACATAATCGCCGCGAGAAAGCCGGAGGATGCTTGGAGCTTTTAAAACAGGATCGTTTTTTGTCGACGCTGACGATAAGAAAACGTCAACAACATCAAAAGGAGCCACGAATAAGGAATCAATATGAAGAACGCCGAGGTCTGAATCCCCGGAGGGCGAAGGCAGGTTTTCAATATCGGCAAAAGCGACGTTGCCTTCTGCGTCGTTTCCGACAACGATCACAATGCTGTTTTTGTCTTCAAGCTTTTGCGGGTAAGAAATTAAACCGATACCATTCGCGCCCGTTTTTGTTTCCGCCAATTGTTCGAGATTTTCACCGAAAGCCATAAGGTGAACATTGTTTTTGACCTTCGTGGCGCCGGACGCAAAAACGCGAACTCCCTCGCTGTCACGAACGGCGCGAAGGGAAAAGTCGGAATTGATAAACCAAGAAGCAGCCAAGGTAAGAGGCTCTTTGTTGGTCGGGTCTTTTTCGGAGTCGGCGACAATTAAATAGAGGCCTGGTTTGAGATCCGGCATTTTTTCGCGCAAAGAAATATTTTGCTCGGTTGTTGCGTTAAGCGTCGGATCAAAGGTTTCTTCGGCGCGCCAGATTGTCTTCCCTTTTTCGCGCGCCAAATAAGCGCTTTCGGAAGGGGCAAGGGCCATTAAGGCGCGGTCTTTCCAGGCGCGGATCATGAGGCCGACGTCCGTGACGTGATAAACATCTAAACTTGCACGTCCGACGTTGATGGCGCGCAATGTCAACGGCTTGTCATAAAAACCAAATTCATTCACGCCTCCGGTATCGCTGGTAAAAGAAAGCCCCGGCGAACGATTGGGAATCGTAAATGATAGGGCGTAGGGCCCTGCCATTTTTTTGTTATCCGTGCCGCGCAATCCCTTGAGAGAAAGACGGTAAGCTGTGCCGTGTTCCAGTGGAAAAAGGCATAGGGACGAATCCGTTACGGTAATATTGGAAGGCGTTACGGTTTTTCCGTTAGCCACAAGCCTTAAAGCTGAAGCCGACTGCCAAGACGAAAGTGACGCCAGCGTTCTGTCAAATTCGAGGCAAAGCTCAGCATTTTCCGATTCGGCGTTGATGATTGATTTGACGACGCGCAATGGCCCTTCGTTCTGGGCGAGGGCTTGAGGACAAAGCCACGGCGCAAGAACGAGAAGAAAGCAGGAAAGAAAAGTAAGTTTTTTCATTATGGGCCAATAGAAAAAGGCGCTTTGCAAAAGCGAAGCCCGACTTTCTTACCATATTTTTGTAGGAAGATAGAACAAAGGTGGGGGCAAGATGGATCCCCACCGTCCGCCTTCGCCAAGAGGCTTCGGCGTGACAAGCCGTGGGGATAGAACATTTTCTAAGCCTTCCGCTAAGTGCGCGGGATAGAAAGATGGATCCCCGCCTTCGCGGGGATAGAACATTTTCTAAGCCTTCCGCTAAGTGCGCGGAAAGCTAAGAAAATGTTCTAATTTTTTGCTGCTGTTCCTGCGTTCGCGGCTGCGTTGCTGCGGTAATTGTTTAAAAAGCTTTGAAACATATCGACTTGCGACAGTTGGACTTGAGCCGCTGCAAGATCGCGCAATTGCCCCATTTTTTCAGGCTGCGTCAACATCAAGAAGGTGTTTTTCTGCGGCAACGACGCCATGGATTCTCCGTAGTCGATCGCCAGCTTATCAAGGCTGAGCTGATCATTGGCAAGGGCATAGGCAATCGCAGCGTTGAGGAGCGTCGAAGCCTGATCGGCAGAAAGGGCTTTACCGCTTGGGGGCGGGGCTCCAACGAGTTCCATAAGAAGCGCGGCAGCTTCGTCCCATTTTTTGCTACGCATAGAGATATCGACGCGTAAAAGCATTGCGCCGTCGCTGGTGTTGCCCTTGAGAAGCGCAATAGCTTCTTCATCGCGACGCATTTCGGAAAGGGCGCGGGCATGAAGCAACGTTTGCTCATTTTGTATCTCGTCCGATAAGGGCAGGGTTCCCAGAAGGTCGAGGGCGGCTAAAGCTTCAGTCGGTCTGTGATCCAACAAACGTATGGCGGTAAGGCGCAGAACGGCCCGAACCTTATCTTCGCCTTGTAAGCGGTTTTTAGCCAAGTCTTCTAAAAGACTTGCTGCTTGATCGAGTAAATCGACCGCAACCAGGCGTTCGGACAAATTAAGCATCGTCTCATCGCCATCTTTCCCCGAAGGCAACAAATCGCGGTATTGATGGTAAAGCGTCAACGTATCGAGAGGAGAAAGCTTCTTCCCGATTTTACCGAGAATGGCATCGCGAAGCGTGATCGTAATTTCGTTGCGAATGCCGGGGGCAAGGGGGCTTGCCGGATGAAGCGTTGCTGCTTGCGAGAGAGCATTAACCCCTGATTTTATGTTTTTTGATTGGATATAAAACTGCCCGAGACGATGAAGAATATCGACTTCCAAATCATCGCCGCGCCAGCCAAAACGCAGCGCTTCCAGGCGATCCGCGGCCTGAGGCGCCGTTAAGGAGCCGTTTGAAACGCCAAGGTCTATCAGGGAAAGTTCGGCGCGCACCTTGTATAGGCGATCCTTGGAGTTTCGCGCTTCTTTCCATGCTTCTTCAGCGGCTTCAGCGCGTCCCGCCTTGGCGTTAACGGCGCCGCGCAAAAAGGCCAGTGCAGGCTCGATAGATTCAGCGTGCGGCGAGGCCGATACATAGTTGAGCCAGTCAGCCGCTTCATGAGCTTGATCCGCTGCCAGCGCCGATTCAACGGCAAGGACAAAGAAACGAGAGAAAAAAGGTTCCGGATATCCGGTCAATACGCTTTGTTTGGTTGAAAACTTTTCTTCGGCCAGCTTCCATTCACGCATCTGCGCCAAGGCCACAGCTTGCCAAAGGACGACTTCCGGTTGATCCGCAAGCGATGGAATGGAAAGATCGTTCAACCCTTCCTCGGAACGGTAGGCGAGAATTTTCGACGCGCCGAGCAAAACCATAAAATCTCTATGAGCGCGTAGATCGGGAACCTGTTTGACAAGAGTGTTAAGGAGAGAGGTTGCCTCTTCTCCAAAGCCTTTGGCAAAATAAAATCGCGCCAATTCCAGCTGCGCACGATTGCGTTCGGTTTCCGGGACGTCGACAATCGTCTGTTGCAGCCGTTGGCGCGTTTGGGTGAACGTTTCGCCGGGCTTGCCGCTCCAAGTTGAAAAATCAAAAAGAGATTTTCCCGCCGCCGTGGCTTTCGATTTTGTCGGTGATTGCTGCGAGGCCCCCGTATCCGAGGCGCGTGACAGCAAAAGACCGCCCTCGGCCGTAATTTCGATTCCATCGGAAACAGCGCGGACGATAATTTTATCCGTCTGGGGCTTGATCACTAAACCTTGCGCTGCGGGCAAAATAGAGAAATCCGACATGCGCCTTTCGGCATTGAAAGCTTCGCTTTGCGCCAAAGGAACGAGGATTAAATTATCGCCCACAACGGGGTCTGTGATGTGGATAGGATCGGGCCCGTCGGGCAGTGGAAGCAGAAAACGAGCGCCGATGGCAAAATCCGGTTGAGCGACAAGAGCCGTTGTTACCGGAGGAGTCTGCTGTTTTTTAGATAAAAATATTTTCCATGCCGTGCCATCTAACGTTGCATACAAAGTGGCGTTGGGAGGGGTAGCAAAACGATAACCGGAATTTTTGGGCAGATCGAACGGTTGCAAATCTATTTGTGAAGGAAGGCCGCTCATTATAGCGGCGGGCGAGAGCGTCAGCTTCTTATCGAAAACGATATAGCTGACATTAGCGCGAAGAAAAATCGCGGCACGCGTTTTGGTATGAGGATCAAGCGTGACAACAAGAAAAGGAGCGTCGCTTAAGGTAAAGGTAAAATTAGCATCTTGAGCGGTAGGGGCGGGCGAAAGCTCCGGTGCAGCGGCAACAGGGGCGGGAATTATTTTTGGCACATCGGGTATTGCATCGGGCTCGCTTTTAAAGGCTTCTTGCGGCCCCGCCTCTGTCACAGGCGGGGGCGTTGTTGCGGGCGGTTCCGGCGCGGGAAGCAAGGCTTGAGGTTTTTCCGTTGCCAAAACTTTCTCTTTTGCCGCTTCGGGCTTCGCCGCCGCTTTTTGTTTTTCTACTTTTGACGGCTCAATTGGCGCCGCTTTGCCCTGAACATCGATAACGACTGAAGGATCGTTCGCAAAGGCTTTAAGCGTCATTCCGGGAGCGATCAAGAAGGAAACGGTCACGCGATTTTGTTCGCCGGTTTTTATGGTGAAATCATGCGCACGCGTCAGAGAGGTTCGAGCAGAGGAGGGGATTTTTATGACGGCGGCTGATTCAAAAGTTATCGAGGCCCTTGTTCCTTCGCGACGAAGCTGAAATTTAACATTCCTGGGCCAATCAAAAACCAGACGATCAAAATCTTCATGTGAGGCAGCGCGCACTGTAACTGTCGGTGCCGGTTGAACGGGCGCTGCTTTAGTTAATGCTGGTTGAGGGGGAGTCGTCTGAACAGGCGTCGTCTCGGCGTGGGTCAAAGACCCGCCAAGAACGGCAAATGCCAAAAACGAAGGAAGTAAAATATTTCTGCGCATAAGGAGAGGAACGTTAGATCGAGGCATGAACCGGGAGGTTCAGAAGGGAAGAAGAATACGATGGGAGGGGCGGGAATTCCAGAAATTCTCCCGCCGACTCTCATCTCCGAAATCCTAGCATAGACGGAAGAGAGGGAATACGGGGAATACGGAAAGATTTGTCTTTTCGGGACGGATTTTGTCCGTTGGAGGGAGGGTTATTAGAGAAAAGGCCCTTTCAGGTAATTTTTTCGTAACTTTCTCGCCCTATCATCATAATTATGAGCGATCCCGAGGACATATTAAACTATTGGTTTTACGAGGTCGGCCGCGACAAATGGTTCGTGCACGAAGAAGCCTTGGATTCTCAAATTAAAGAGCGTTTTCTGCAGGATTATGAAAGAGCGGCACGCGGTGATTATAAGAAATGGGAGGAAACTCCTGAAGGAACGCTTGCGCTTCTTCTCCTTCTAGACGAATTCCCGCGTCGCATGTTCCGTAATATGGCGCGTGCCTTTGAAACATCCGAAAGCGCCATAGAGTTGGCGCGCGAAGGAATCATCAAGCATTTTGATGATCGTATCGACAAGCAATATAAGCTCCTCTTTTACTTACCTTTTCTTAATTCCGAAAACATCGGCGATCAACGCCTTGCCCTGTTTTATATTCGTGAGCGCGTCAAAGATAACGAGTGGCTCGCAGAAGCCGAAAAAAGTCACGAAACCGTCCTGCGTTATGGGCGCTTTCCCCAGCGCGACGCCATTCTTGGTCGGCAGCCGGACCTTGAGGAACAGGAATAGCGGCGGATTTATGCGAACAATGAGCTATTGAGAATCAACTCAAGGTTTTTGGCCATCAAACGCGCTATTTTTTCGCGCTCCATGGGCTGGCGCAGGGTTTTTTCGTCGTTGGGGTTCGATAAAAATCCCGTTTCCACGAGCATTGAGGGAACATCCGGCGCGCGGAGGACGACAAAGTCAGCAGAGCGTATGGGGTGTTCCAGCAAACGCCACTTTTGCTTCAGTCCCTTTATGAAGCTTGCTCGCGCATGCTGGGCCGTATTGCGGGTTTGGCGGGCGGCCAAATCTATTAAAATAGCTGTGACTTCTTTATCCGCAGGGGGCAAATCCATGCCGCCCATTAGGTCGGCTTCGTTTTCATGCTCAGCCAAGTTTTTGGCGAAAGTATCCGAGGCTTTGGCTGAAAGCGTATAAACTGATAACCCCCGCGCAGCTCTGTTAGGCGCGCTGTCGGCATGGATGGATAAAAACAAATCGGCGTGAGCCTCGCGTCCGGCGCGCACGCGTTCTTCTAGCGGCAAGAAATCATCTTCATCGCGCGTGAGTTTGACTATAATGCCCGGACGTCCCGATAAAGCGTTGGCCATGCGCCGTGAGATATCCATAGTGATGTTTTTTTCGTAAGTGCCCAAACGGCCTATAGCGCCCGGATCACGCCCGCCATGTCCCGGATCGATCATTAATAAGCGCGGCGCTCGCGGTTTGCGGGAAGGCAAAGGGCGCGCTTCGGCAATACCGGCCCAAGCCGAAGGGCCGAATGCCAGAAAAGAAGCTCCAAAGAGCGATGCCATAAGGCTCGCTTTCAGAAAATTGCGTCGGGAAAAAGGTCTGTCGTCCATTTCGCGAATAATTATCCCAATAGTTTAAGAAAACTTATACAACAAAGCATAAGTAATGAGAATCCCTTAAAACCAGTTTACAATCTTGAGAGGTCTTGCTGCAAAGGTGTATTTTCTCTGGCGGCCTGACGAGAGTCTAAACAGGTATTAGTATGCGCCTTGCTTTTATAGATTTTGTTTACGCCTACGATGCCGCTCGCCCAGATAGGTCCGAACCTTTGGGCGGAACGACCTCCGCTATCTGTTTTTTAGCGCGCGAAATGGTGAAATCCGGCGTTTCCTGCACTTTTTTCAATCGCGTCACAAAACCCCAAAAGGCTCATGAGATCGTAAGCCTTCCGCTACAGTCTTTGGGCGAAGAAATAGAACGCGGTATTTTCGACGCCTATATCTTCTGCGGCCGGTGGACCGAGGAATTGGTCGGATTGGTTCGCGCTCATACGAAAGCGCCGCTTATCGCGTGGATGCACGAAAGCGTACTTGCGCCGCCGATGACGCCTGCGCTTCAAGCTTTTGACGGCGTGGTTTTCGTCAGCGAATGGCAACAACGCATCAATCAAAGCGTCCTTTTGCCGACGTGGAAACAAACCGTCATCCATAATGCGATGAATCCGTCCGTGCTGCCTTCTTTTGCGGCGAACGAATCCATCCTACAGGCAAAAACCTATCCGCCCGTTTTGCTTTTTGCAGGAAGTTTTACGCGCGGCGCATTTCATGTTCCGCCGTTGCTTGAAAAAATCCGTAAGGTTCGGGAAGATTTCAGCGTCGAGATGTTTTGCAACCTCGATCCCTCTCGCGATCCTTCCTCGGATGCCGCCTATGTCAAATGGCTGAAGAGCCAGCCCAATATCACGCATATCGGCATGGTGGGGCAGACGGAACTTATTCAGCACATGCGTAAAGCCGCAATTATGCTGATGCCCAACCCTTGGCCTGAAACGTCGTGCATCGCGATGATCGAAGGGTTAACAACAGGACTTGATGTCGTAGCAACCTCTCGCGCCGCGCTGCCGGAAACGGCGTCAGGGTTTGCGCGTTTGGTTTCTCTTCCCGAACCCGATGAGCCCATGCGCTTTGATATGCCTATAGATTACGATGCTTTTGCGGCGGTGGTTTTAGCGGCGTTGCGCGAGCGCGAAGAAAAACCCGAAGAGCTTGAAATCCGGCTGCATCGGCAAGTCGATTATTTTCACGCGCACTATCAATGGTCGCAACGTGTCGCGCCGTGGGCGACGTTTATAAAAAGCCTTTAAGCCTTCGGATTGAAAAGAACATCGCCCGACGGCGCGGCATCGGTAATAAAGGCGCGCTCGTTATGAATATTTACGCGGTTTTCGGCGATCATGCGCAATACAGCAGGATAGGCTTTATGTTCGGATTGCAAGACGCGCGCGGCCAAAGTTTCCTCGGTGTCGTTCGCGAGAACAGGGATCGCGATTTGCATAAGAATGGGACCGTGATCCATTTCCGCGCGGACATAATGAATGGTAAGCCCCGCAAGTTTGGAGCCGTATTCGATAGCCTTTTTATGCGTATCCACGCCCGGAAACGATGGAAGCAACGAGGGATGGATGTTGACCAGCCGGTCGCGCCAGCGTTCGACGAACCACGCAGTCAAGACGCGCATAAAACCGGCAAGGCAGACAAGCTCGACCTTGTGTTGATTAAGCGCGGCATCCACGGCTTCTTCGAATTTCTGCCGATCGGGATAATCCTTGTGCGGAATTATGATCGCCGGAATGTTGGCGGCGCGGGCAAACTCCAATCCTTTGGCGTCGGCCTTATTTGAAATAACGCAAACAATTTTTGCCGGAAAATCAGGCGTCACGCAGGCTTCGATAAGGGATTTCAGATTACTTCCCCGACCGGAGATAAGGACGCCGACTTTCAGCATGGCCAAGCCTTTCCGCAGTTTTCGATGATGACGATTTCCCCTTCAGTGCGGGGCTCGACAATGCCGATGCGATAAACTTTCTCTCCCGCCTTGGCGAGAATGGCGGAAGCTTTGTCGGCCATTTCGGGCGCCGTGACGACGGCCATGCCGATGCCGCAATTAAAGGTGCGCGCCATTTCGTGCGGATCGATGTTCCCCGCCGAAGCCAGCCAGCCGAAAACAGGAGGAACCGGCCATGTTTTGGCGTCCAGACGCACGCCAATGCCTTCGGGTAAAACGCGCGGAATGTTTTCCAAAAGGCCGCCGCCCGTGATATGCGCCATGGCCTTTACGGCATCGGCTTTAAGGGCTTGCAGCATGGCGCGGACATAAATGCGCGTAGGCGTCAGAAGCGCATCCCCCAGTTTTTTCGAAGGGTCAAAAGGCGCGGGCTTATCGTAAGACAAGTTTTCCGATGCCACGAGTTTGCGCACGAGTGAAAAACCGTTGCTGTGCACGCCGCTAGAGGCGAGGCCGAGAACGATGTCTCCGACTTTAATATCTTCACGCGGGAGCAAACGGTCGCGTTCGACGGCGCCAACGGCAAATCCGGCCAGATCGTAATCGCCTTTGCCGTACATGCCCGGCATTTCGGCGGTTTCCCCGCCGACCAGAGCGCATCCGGCTTGTCTGCAACCCTCGGCAATGCCGGAAACCACTTCAGCGGCGGCAGCGACTTCCAGTTTGCTCGTGGCGAAGTAATCGAGAAAAAGGAGAGGCTCCGCGCCCTGCACGATGAGGTCGTTGACGCACATGGCGACCAGATCGATGCCGACCGTGTCGTGTTTTTTGAAGTCGATGGCGATTTTCAGCTTCGTGCCGACGCCGTCCGTCGTGCTGACAAGAATGGGATCGCGAAATCCAGCGGCCTTAAGATCGAATAAAGCGCCGAATCCCCCAAGTCCCGCATCTGCGCCTATGCGTGCCGTCGATTTAGCTAAGGGTTTGATTGTCTCAACCAAAGCGTCTCCGGCGTCGATATCGACGCCAGCTTCGGCATAGGCGCGTCCGGAAGAGGCATTTGACGGAAAATTGGATTTTGACATTCGGGAATCAGGGCTAGGGGTTAGGGGTCGAAAAGGGGTAACATAAAAACGGATTCGACAAAATCAGATTCAGATGCTTAATTTCCAACAATAACACCCCGCGAGCACCCGTTTTTTCATGCGTTTAACCATCTTCTTCATTCTATCCCTGCTTTTAGGTATCTCCGCCGTGCAGGCGCAATCCGTAACGGATAATCTGCCGCCGGTCATTATCGGAGGGGAATCCGCTCCTGAAGCGCTAATACCCGCTGCCAACCCCTATACTATTACCGACGTTAAAGTTGATGTGACGGCAGATACTGCGGCGCATGCGCGCGATCAGGCTCTTATGCAGGCAGAAAGAAAAGCCTTTGTGCAGCTTTGCGCGCGTCTGGAAACCGACACCGACGCGAATAAGTTCAGCGACGACGACATTGCTGCGCTCGTTCAAAGCTTCGAAGTGCAAAACGAACGCTTGTCCGCCGTCCGGTATATTGGAATATATACAATTCACTTTAGTCCTTCGGCCGTACAACGGGCCGTAAGTGCTTGGTTTATGCCTTCAGCCGTTGTTGAGGAGCCTCCTGCGCCACAGCCATCGGCAATGCATATATTTATAATCGTTCAGGCCGATTCTCTGCCGGTTTGGGCGCAGCTTAAGCGGCGTTTGAGCGCTATTCCGCAGGTGGTCAGGGTGGATACGCTTAGCCTCAAGCGCGGACTCATCAATGTCGATCTGTCGTATAACGGTTCGCTGGACGATCTGAAAGACAAAGCTACGGATCAGGGGCTTGTCCTTCGACAAAAAGACGACGGCTCTTTTGAACTTTATGACGGAAGCATGGTTATAAGGTGAGAATTTCATCTTGCCGCTACCCGCCCCTGCACGTGACATGGCATCTTGAGAAATCCTATGCCGGAAATCTTATCGTGGGTGTGACGGAAAAAATGAAATTTGCCGCGTTGCTTTTTTGCGCGGGAATAACGCATCAAACGTTATCGCCAAATGGCGCAAAAGCTGGCTGAAGACGGAATTCATTCAAGGGCCGACGAACAAAGCGCGTAGCAAAACCGTTTCTAAAGCAAAAATTTTGCTTATGGGAACGGCTTTTCAATGCGCTGTATGGAGAGCGTTGGCCAAAATCCCTTCCGGACAAACAAAATCTTATGGCGCCCTTGCGCGGCAAATCGGCAGGCCAAAAGCCTTTCGGGCCGTGGGCGGCGCGTGCGGGGCAAACCCCGTGCCTTTTTTCATTCCCTGCCATCGCGTCGTTGCGGCAAACGGATTAGGGGGCTTTTCCGCCGGAATAAACATAAAAAAGACACTGTTAAAGAAGGAACATTCTTCGATTTTATAGCCCTCAGGCGGGTTTTGGATTAGAATGCCCCCTATGTCGAATTCGAAAAAAACGAGCAGAATCACTTCGCGTCGCCGCGTCGCCGTTCGCGTTAAGGCAAAAAAACAACGCAGTGAATCCTCGCGTCAGTGGCTGCAACGTCATTTGAACGACCCGTATGTCGCGGCGGCACAGGAAGAGGGCTACCGTTCGCGCGCAGCGTTTAAGCTGCTGCAGCTCGATGAAAAATTTAAAATCCTCAGGCCGGGCTTACGCGTTGTCGATTTGGGGGCTGCCCCGGGCGGCTGGACGCAAGTGACGGCCAAGGCCATTGCTAAAAAAGGATGTAGGCTCGTTGCGCTGGATATTCTGCCGATGGCGCCGGTCGAAGGCGCCAAGATTTTGCAAATGGATTTTATGGCCGATGACGCGCCGGAAAAATTGAAAGAACTTTTAGGTGGGCCCGCCGATCTGGTGCTCAGCGATCTCGCGCCAAACACGACAGGACACGCCGGCACGGATCACATTCGCATTATGGCGTTGGCTGAAATGGCGGCGCATTTTGCCGTCGACATTCTGGCGCCAGGCGGAGCCTTTGTTTGCAAATTCTTCCAAGGCGGCGCTGAGCGCGAAGTTTTGAATTTGCTGAAAGAGCATTTTGCCAAAACGAAACACGCCAAACCGCCCGCGAGCCGGTCAGAATCTTCAGAAACATACCTTGTTGCGCAGGGCTTCAAAAAGTGAATAAACGAACTTGCCTATTGGGGCTGTTGCTGGTGTTTGCGTCGCTCACGCCTCTTCATGCGCAGGAAAGCGATGAAGGGTCTCGCATTACTTTTATCCGCGACGCCGAAATCGAAAATTATTTGCGCAGCCTTGCCACGCCTATTTACCGCGCCGCTGACATCGATCCTAAAAGCATAACAATTGCCATCGTCCAAAGCAGCGCCGTGAACGCCTTTGTCGCCGAGGGAATGAACGAATTTTTCTATACCGGCCTTCTTCAGTTGGCCGATAGTCCCGAACAGCTTGCGGGCGTTATTGCTCACGAAACGGGCCATATTTCAGGCGGCCACCTTATTCGCGGTAAAGAGGAAATGCGCAATGCGTCGGCTGAAACGATGCTCGGCATGCTTTTGGCGCTTGCCGCAGGAGCGGCCAGTGGCAACGCCGAAATTGTGGCGGGAGGCGTAGCGGGAAGCACGCAAATTGCCTCACGGAATTTTATGAGTTTTAGTCGGGCGCAAGAAGCCTCAGCCGACTCGGCGGCTGTGGGTTTCCTTGATCGCGCCAACATTTCGTCACGTGGCATGGTGGAGTTTTTGCACAAGCTTGCCGGTCAGGAAATGCTGCCGAGGGACAGACAGGATGAATATGTGCGCACCCATCCTTTGACTCATGACAGGACGAGTTTTGTCGAAAGGCATTGGGAGAGCTCCGCACAAAAAAACACAAAACTCGACGACAAATATTATGTCATGCACGAAAGGATGAAGGCCAAGCTTTTGGGCTTCTTGCAGCCAGAAACGGCTTTATTACGCTATACCGACAAAGATCCGCGACTTGCGGCGCGCTATGCGCGGGGGATTGCGCTTTACAGGACGGGACAGACCGACAGAGCGCTTGCTCTTGTCGACGGGCTTATTAAGGAGGAACCCAAAAATCCATTTTTTTACGAACTGAAGGCGCAGATACAATTTGAAAACGGGCGCATCGAAGACTCCATAAACAATTATAAAACCGCGAGTGAATTTTTACCGGACTCAGCGCTTCTGCGGCAAGCCTATGGGCACGCGCTGCTTGAGAACAAAGACCAGAAAAAAAGCCAGGCGCGCATCGATATCGCGATTCAACAATTGCTGGAATCAAATCGGCTCGAAGAACGGGAGCCAATGACATGGCGGTATCTTGCCCTGGCGTGGGGGCGTAAGGCCGAGGCGACAAAAGACGCCAGCTATGAATCGATGGCGACTTATGCCTTAGCCGAGGAAGCGGCAGCGCGGGGCAATGTAAAGGCATCGGGCCAGTTGGCACAGCGCGCGATGAAGGGGCTGCCCAAAGGCTCGACCTATTGGCTGCGCGCGCAAGATATCAAGCTTTCCGCCGCGACCGCCGCCGAGGATAAGAAGAAATAGCAATAAATACGGGGGTTCATTAAAAGGAAATCCCCCTACACAAACGAAAATAGCTATGATAGTAAATCGCCTCTCGTTGGGGGATCGTCTAGCGGTAGGACAACAGACTCTGACTCTGTTTACCGTGGTTCGAATCCACGTCCCCCAGCCAACGCTTTTTCCGAGTGTTTCCGTATAAATCCATAAACATAATAAAATCAATAAGTTCTGTAGTGCCTCGTTCTTCCTTATTCCGCGTTTATCCTCTTGCATCCGACAAAAATACGGGGGAAAATACGGGGGAAAAACGAGGGTAGGGCCAAAGAGAGAAAATTTGGCTGCAATTCCCCCGTAAAACAGGGGGTGTCAAATGCCGCTGTCGGATGCCGCATGCAGGAACGCAAAGCCCAAAATCACAAGATATAAGCTATCTGACCACGATGGATTGTCCCTTCGGGTAATGCCTCACGGGGGAAAATACTGGATTTTCCGCTTTCGTTACGGGGGAAAAGAGAAAGAACTTTCTTTGGGGGCATATCCAACCGTTACATTGGCCGGAGCTCGTGCTTCACGCGAAAAGGCCAGACAGCTTCTTAAGGACGGGGTTGACCCGGTTTTGGATAGGGGAGCGCAGAAGCTAAAATTAAAAACGAGTGTTCAAGACAGCTTTGAGGCCGTGGCGCGCGAATGGATTAAGTTAAAAAAGCAAAAGTTGAAGCCTCGCTATATCTCCCAGATTGAACGCCGACTAGAAAGCGATGTCTTTCCCCAAATTGGCCAATTTCCATGTAAAGCCATTACGGCTTCAATGATGCTGAGTGTGCTGAAAAAGGTTCAGACCAGAGGCGTGTTGGAAACGGCGCTTCGATTGAAGGAATATTGCAGTTCGATTTTTCATTTCGCGATTGTTTGTGAAAAGGCTGAAAAAGACCCCACGGCAAGCCTTCGCGATGCGCTGCCGACTCCTACGAAGCAACACTTTGCCGCGATAGACCCTGCTGAATTGCCAGAGATGCTTCTCAAGATGTCCGACAACACCATCAGTGTCGGAGTTCAGACGCGTCTCGCAATGCGTGCGCTCCTGCTGACGTTTGTGAGAACGAGGGAACTGGTCGAGGCCAAGAAAGAAGAAATCAATTTTGAAACGGCAAGATGGGTTATTCCGGCGGCGCGCATGAAAATGAAACGCGATCATATTGTGCCGTTGTCGCGTCAGGCGTTGGAAATCTTCAAAATGCTGAAACAGCTTTCGAGAGGAGAATATGTTTTCCCTGGTCAGCACTCGCAACATAAACCTATGAGCAATATGGCGATCCTGATGGCGCTAAAGCGTATGGGATATAAAGGAAAAATGACTGGGCACGGCTTCCGGGCGCTTGCGACGACGACATTGAGAGAAGTGTTGGAATATCCAAAAGAGCTTACTGATATTCAGCTTGCTCACGCGAAGGGCAAGACGGATGCGGCATATGATCGGGCAAAGTTCTTGAAAGAACGAACCGAGATGATGCAATCGTGGGCCGACTACATCGATAAAACAGAGAACCTCGCCAAGGCGAACCAAAAGACAAACTAGTTTTGCAAAAGGGCCTCTCGTATAGCTTCCTTTTTCCACGCAGTGATTTGTGTGCTGAGCCATACCGAGCTTTTGGGGCCGAGCTTTATTGGCTTCGGAAATTTATTCTCTTTAATCAGCCCGTAAATATGGCTGTGTTTGAAGCCAACGATCTCGATGACTTCTCGAAGGCGTAGCAGCCGTGTGCCATCATCTATTTGCGCGATGATTGATTCAACGTCTTTTGTTGAGACTAGTTGCGTCTGAGCTGTCATTGCTTGTCCTTTGTTTGTAAGGACAAGAATCTCAGAAAAAGCCGAAATCTCTTATAGTCTTCGTGCGGAAAAGCGCGACAAAAGGGAGAAAAGCAGCGAAGTGTTAAGCCTAGCGCTTGCTATTAGAAAGCCGTATCCTGCTAGAGTTTGCCGATTGGAGCACTGGGAGATGGGGTGAAAAACTTCAGAAGATGAAAAATTTGCCCACAGGCAAAGCGAATAGGCTATCCAATTTTAGCCACTTCCATTTTTGGTTTAGCAATCTTAATCCCATCAAAGAACATAATCTCTGAATCAAAAAAACGCTCAATCGTGAAGAATATATTTTTTCCGATTTTGTAAGCCAGCAAAGCCGCAGATGGGGTCGATACGCCTTTTTCCCCTTCAAAATCTATTTTTGCTATGCCGCTTCGTTCAGGAACTATTTTTGATCCTTTTGGAGGATGTTTTTTCTTTGCTTCCGTCGAAAGGAACCAACCGGTTTCGCGTTCAGTAATCCAATATCGGCTGAAAACGCCCCCGTGGTCGGACACAAGCGTATAGCTTTTCCATTTGTGCCTTTTGCCATCAAATGCGTCCATCGCATAGGAATCGATGCCAATTAGTTTTCCGCAAACGTTTTTACCGTTTACAACGATGGAAAGAAGCTGGTTTAGTTTGAACATTCAACGGCGCTCCGGTCGAGATTGTATGCAGCTCCATTCATATCATTAAAGCTTTGAAACTCAACTTCGACCGAATGAAGGCCAATGCTATAAGCGGGCATGAATTTTCTCTTAAACCGGTCGAGACTTTCTGTTTCTGCCCCGCCGATGTTCAAATATTTGATGCCTTGTGCGAATAAGCATTTTGCGGTTCTGTTCATTACAAAATCGGCGAGACCGCTGTAAGCCGTGTTGCAGAGATTTACAAACCGGTTTGCAGTTGGATTGTTGGGGTTCGACACATCCCACATATTCAAGGCCTCAACCCGCCCGTTTATCAAAACGACAAGCCCCTCTACGTTCAACGCAGGATCGTCGGAGAGGGACATGATTGTCCGATAAAGGTTCACAAGGTCGCTGATTTCGTAGACAGTAGTTGCAGCGTTTCCTGCCCATTCAACGATGAAACGATCAAGCAGAGTTGATGGTACGTCGCGTAGATTTCTGATCTCAGGGTTTTTAAGGAGAATTTGCCGAATGTGGTTGCGAACGTGGCGAAAATTCGGCCCCTCCATCTTTGAAACAAGATCGGTTGATAGAACCCTGACAGGATACTTCCAATCCAAAACATGTTCGATAACTGGCGCAAAAACGACAGATTGACCCAGTTTGGTTGCCATGGGCGATGTTTCTTCCATAACAAAACTCCCGCCCTTCACTCGCGCAAGGCGCAGTCCGCAGGGCGGTTCCGGAATTGTTTGCAAAAAGTTATGTAAGATAGAGGCGGAGTAGGAACCCCGTGCTGGAAACACAAGGATTTCTCCGGGGACATTCGGATGCCAGCAGAATGGAATAAATGACGCGCCTTCTTGATATACCCATAAACCATTTCTGCCGGTGAAGGCATAATATGCCGAAGACGTCAGATAGCTATCCGCATCGTTTTCGGAAGAAAGAAGTTCGGAGAAGAGCCTCTGATTTTCTTTGCCAATTCTTGTTACGCCAGGCAGCCGCGAAACCGCGATTTTCCATGCGGAGATGTCTTCGAGAAGAGCATCTTGAGCCGAAGCATGGTTTGAAAACGCGGGTTCTAAGCGATTAGACATTACTTATTCCTCGGAAGTACGGGTCTTTCCGTTCTTTCCCAAACGTAATTAAACAGTTTTCTAACGCAGTCCGCAAAACGATCATCATCAATGATAATTATTTTTGGCGACGGCATGCGCGACATCAAAGCCAGTTTGTGGCCGTATATATAGAATTGATAAGGAGAGAAATATTCCTCGGGGATCGCGTGGTAATATTCAAATGGCGCGATCAAATTGATGTCGCCCTTGCGCACCAAAAGGCGCTCTGTAATGTTTGCCGCCTTCAGTCTCTCTAAATGTTCCTCCAGCGCTGTTTTGGATAGATGGTCGATGGTTCTGCTTTCATCGACGTTGGCAATAAGAACTTCGCCGCCTCCTGCTTTGAGGGTTTCAAAAATATCGTCGAGAAGACGCTTGTTGGCTTCGCTCCCTTCATGAGTGATAACCATCTTGTCCATTTTTCTGAGACCGGAGTTAGGGAGAAATTCAACCCCGGCGTCTTCGAAAACCTTTTGTATTTTTTCCATCGTGTCGCGCCGTCCATGCACGGAGCCGCGCTCGATCTTATTGATCGCGTTGACTGTGAGACCCGACTTTTCGGCAAGGTCGGTCGTTTTCCAGTCAAGTAATGCGCGAGCGGCGCGTAACTGTTGGGCGTCTATCATTTGGCCTCCTACAGCCTAAACTACCAAAATTTGGTCAGAAATTACCGCTTTTTGGTTTGTTTCATCTTTTTAGTATGTTTCTTTCTAAAAGTCAAGGGCTGGCTTACCTTTCACACTTAGAATTACATTGACGAAAGTAATTGCCGATGATACAAGAATAGTTGTAACCAATCATCTTTTAATTTGTATCAATAGGCCAAATAGTCTATACAAGAGAAAGGTTAAAGAAAAATGAGCAATAAAGAGAAAGCTTTCTTGGACCGACATGGCGAAATTGGCCTGATGTCAATATTAGAGCGCTGGGAGCGCGCTCACGGGATTAAGCACGAAAACCCCGTTCCTTTTGAGGATCGCTGGATGGCGTTTCTACAAGCGACAAACCAACAATTCATATCCATGGCGGCATAGGAATAAATTATGCCGTACGTCACCTATAAAGAACTTGTTGATCGATACGGCAAACATATTGCCTACAGGCTTCTCCTTTGCATCGAACGTTCAGCCAAAAACAGAGACAACATCATATGCCTTAATGAAGAGGTGCGGCTTAAGCGCGCCTTTGAACGTTTTGAAAATGAAGCCTTGGCAGCCTGAGGGAAAAATGCAGTCACATTATCCCATCAGCCCAACCCAATCCAAAGCAGCAAGAACGTATCTAAGCTGGTCGCAGGAAGTATTGGCAAAAGCGGCGGGCGTAGGCCGTTCGACCGTTTGTAGTTATGAAGACGGGCTTGGCGTTCGCCCAGACTCTGTCGAAAGAATTCGTGAAGCATTTGAAAAGCAGGGAATTGAATTTACGGACGGCGATGGCGTTAGACGTCGCGATCTGACCGGAGTAATGCATCGCAGCCATGATGTTTTTTATAACGACCTGTTGGAAACCGTAAAGCAGCAAGGCGGAGAAATATTCTGCATCGTAAAAAACATGGACGTTTTAATGCAGGTATGCGGAGATTCTGACATCGAAAGCCTGGAACGTCTGAATATCCTTTCGAGAAAAGCAAATTTCCGCTGTCTGGTCTCCGAAGCCCAGGTTTCGGCGTTTAACATTCCTTCCGTTCAGATACGGAGAATGACAAGTCGTGTCATTAGCCCGTATTCCTATTTTGGATACGGCAACAAATACGCCCATGCGGTTCAGGAAGGCCAAGCAAAATACATATACGCTGTCTTCAATTTAACTATCACAGCGCGCGAATATCGCAGGGAATTTATGGCGGCATGGAATGATGCCGTTGATTTGCAATCCCAAACGTCTCAGCAAGAGCGCCGCGTTTCTATTCGTTCAGCTATTTAACCTAAGAACCCCTCGCAGATAAATGGTTGAAGTTTGCCTGAGTTATTCAGGCAAAAATGACGACCTATATCTTTTGTCTGAATTTTGTCGCCCTTTCCATACAGTTTGCCTGAGTGCTGTAATTGTTTTCATCGCCCCAAATAGCGACACTAACCCTATTGATTTAAGCAATATTTATAAGGGTTTTTTTATGTCGCCTGCGGATCGCCAGCTCTTGTTTACAGCCCTTGGTTTCATGACCGTCATTATACGCGAAGACGTGCCCCATGACCGGCAGGCCATGCGCGCAATGGCCATAGCCGATCTTATCGAAGCCTTCTGCCGCTCCGCTCTTCCCGAACAATTTAAAGAAGAAAATCTTGAGGAGGCCTCATGCTCGTGATCGATCTCATTTCCGATAATCCGAAAAACAAGTTTGCGCCATATCAGCGCATGGCCAACGCCATCATTGACCTGACAAACAAAAACGGCGGCTGTTTACCTCAGGATTTGTTGGCTGTTGGATTTACAAAACAGGAAACGACTGATCTCTGGCACATGGCAAACGCCATGGCGAATGTCGAACTGCGCTTGGCGAAAAACGAGACCTTTCCAATCTTCAAACGGGAGAAACGTTATGGCGAAAAATGCCTGAATGTAAACTTTTAGACATATTTAACGGCCTCACTAGCTGGAGGCCAAGGTTTTTAATTCCACTGATTAATTACTAACGATCATCATTATAGGGGGTTTCTATGGCTGTATATTTTCCTTGGAGCGAACGCGTTCTGTCAGATTTGTTAAAGGGCCACGATAAGGGTGAATTATCTGCGCTTGATTTGGAACTGACGGCAAAATGTTCTCAGGTGTCTTGCATATATTGTGATTCCAAACCCGATGTTGGCAAGAAAAACCCAAACGAACTGAATTACCAAGAAACAGAAGCTCTTTTAGATCAAGGCAAGGCATTAGGTCTAAAGTGGATATATATCTGTGGGCTCGGAGAGCCATTGGAAGATGAACGCTTTGTAAAAATGGCGGAGAAAGCCTCTTCTCTGGGTATAAGAATTTCTATGTTCACGAATGGCCTTATGATTGATCAGGAAAAGGCGTTTTGGCTGAAGAAGAATGGAGTCTGCCTTATATTAAAGATGGACTCTTTTAATGCGGCCTCTTTCGATAAGATTCTGGGAAGAAAAGGTGCCGCTCAGAAAATATACGATACCATCGGGTTCTTATTGAACGCCGGGTACAGCAAAGGATGTGAGGAAGGCTATACCGATCTGGCTTTTTCAATAGTTCCGACGGCCTTCAACATCAAGGATATTGAAGAAGTAATCCTGTTCACCAAAAAGAATAATATTTTCCCGTCCATCGGTGAATTGGAACATGCCGGACGAGCCCATAAAAACACCACGTACAGCGTTCTTTCCGTTGACGAGGCCCAAACAAGCGAATTGAAGGATACGGTTGATCGTCATCTAGGGGGCTGTTACGCCCGCCCCATTTGTCCTTCCATCATAGCTGGCGTTCATATCAATGATGTTGGCAACTGCATTGTCGATGGAGACACGGGGCTAAACTGCAAGTGGTTTATGCTTGAAAACCCTGCAATTAAAGTCTTGGGCAATATCCGGGAAGATTCATTGGCGACGCTTTTTTCTCGCGTCAAAGAATATCGAAAGAAGTGTTTTGCGGAAAGTAGCGATGGCCTGCAGCGTCCAAGATCAACCGAATATATTTTCGGCGGTTGCGGCGGAAGCCCAAAAAGGATCATGCATCTTGCAGAAAATCATCTGTAATCACTGGCAAATTATCTGCGAGGACATATGGAATACATTAGCGATGAGACGATTTCCGAAATTAAAATTTTAATCGGAGAGACGTATCCTAAGATTAAAATTCAGAAATCAGTTTTTGAATGCACCGTAACCGGCTGTCCCGCAGATGGGGTTGCTGTTGCCAATTTTATTGCGACAGATACAAACAGCATAAAAAGTGGGCACAAAAACGTCCTTATAACGCCCAAAATTCCAAGCACGGTTCTTGGGCGACTAAATGATGTGGTCGGAATTGTAACAATTCACGAAGATCCTTCTTCACATCTTTCAATTGTCTGTAGATCAACGGGGGTTCCTGTATTATTGGTAAAAGAAGAAGACCTTCACAAACTCAAAAACATTAACGGAGCAGGAAATATCGCCCTTGATGGATTATCTAAGAGAATTACTGTGGGGGATATTGTTGTTGATGCATCGACCGTTCTTGCTTCCAAGAGGAAGCTTTTAGAAAAGATTTCTTCTTCGTTTAATCTAGAAATCGCTGCGAATGCCGATACTGCCCCCGATATAGCGGATGCCGTAAAACAAGGATTTAGACGGTTCTGGCCTAGGTCTGAAACGATGCTTTATGAGGGCGATACTCTCAAATATTTTAATGCCCTTCTTCTTGAGCCATCTAACAAGGAAATTGCAGAAAAGTTTTCTGAAAGACACAGAAAGAGCATTCAAGCTCTTTTCTTTGCCGCCGATGGAGGAAGGGTTGGGTTTCGCCTTCTTGATCCCCCATCCCATGAATTTCTCCCAGACCCTGATAATAAAGAAGAAGTGAATGAGCTTGCCGTCATACTAAATACGTCAAGCGAAGACATTCAAGCTCGTATCCGCATGGCACGAGAACAAAATCCCATGATTGGACATAGAGGCGCCCGTCTTCTGCTAACGCACGAGACCATATTGGAGTGCCAAATCAGCAGCAGTCTCGATGCGTGGATTGATATGGAAGAAAAGCAAAGGCCAAAGTCGCTTGATATTCTTGTGCCTTTCATAATGCACCCTAAAGAACTTCAGATCGTACGCCAAAAAGTTTTGGCGCTCGTCAATCGGGATAAAAAATACAAAGGCATACCCGTAAAAATTGGAACAATGGTCGAAATTCCATCCATTCTTTTTTATCCCGAAGAAATCGCGAAAAATGCGGATTTTATTTCATACGGCACGAATGATCTTGTTGCCTTAACACACGGCATCTCTCGGGGAGATTCATATGATCGTTATTTGACAAGTTATATTGATAGAGGAATTTTTGATCGAGACCCCTTTCTTATTCTTCCCCAAGGAGTCGTGGAAAACATATCGACTTTTTCCAGAAGGGCAAAACAAGTCAATCCACAGATAACTGCGGATTTGTGCGGCGAACACGCTGTAACAACGGACGTTATCCCCTTGTTGGAAAATAACGCTTTGGATAGCGTTTCAATAGGAAAGGAAAACCTTGCCTGTTTTGCTCAGAACCTCATCGCGTATTGGGCTGATGCAAAAAGTGAATTTAAGCGACCGCTTCAGAAAAACCTCAGGGAAATAAAAGCAAGTTCACTAGAAATGAAGTAACTGCGCAGCGAATTATTTTATGTGGAGCATATTATGGATTGGCTTAATAAGCTGGTTAGGCCTGCGGTTCTGAATATGAAGACATATTCAACTGCTCAAAACGAGCCCAAAAATGCGAAAATCCATGCTTTTTTAGATACTAATGAAATGCAATATCCTCCTTTCGGATCGAGGCCAGAACATGAACTTAATCGTTATGAGGCACAGCAACCGGAACAGCTCTTAAATATTCTTGGAAAATTATATAATGTTCCCCCCGAGAATTTGTTGGTTGGCCGGGGAACTGACGAAGGCATTGAACTATTGGTTCGAACTTTTTGCCGAGAAGATATCGATAGCATTTTAATTTGCCCGCCGGTTTTTGACTGGTATGGAATTGCTGCGCAAGCGCAGGGAGCAAATATAATCTCCGTTCCTTTATATCAGGAGAATGGATACCAATACGACATCAAAAGAATTGTGGCAGCATCGACACCAGAGACAAAACTCATTTTTCTGCCAACACCGCACGCTCCTCTCGGTCACGCCGCTAATCAGGAAGACATTCTTGCGTTATGCGAGGCACGTTACCATCAGTCCATTATTGTTGCAGACGAGGCTTACGCTGAATTCTCCCCAAATCCGCAAGGGCTGATCCCGCATTTGAAAGATCATCCGAATTTGGTCGTTCTTCGCACTTTATCAAAAGCCCATATGTTAGCAGGAGAACGCATAGGCTGCGTGATTGCGCATCCCGACATCATCCAAATGATAAATAAGATTCTAACCGCATATCCATTGCCAAAAACAAGTGTTATATCCGCCATGAAAGCTCTTTCTCCGAAAGGGCAAAGAAAAAGCGCACAATGTCGCGAGACGGTCATACAAGAACGCAACCGTGTAGCCGCCGCCTTTAGTCAACACAGCGATGTGGTAAAAGTGTTTTCCTCAGTAACAAATTTCATATTCATGGAAGTTCGCGATTCAAATGCTTTTTTAGCCCGAGCCAGAACTGCTGGTATTGCTCTTCGTGACCGCAGTAGCGAGTTGGCAAACTGCATACGTATAAGTATTGGGACTCCGGAACAAAACGATGCACTTTTAAAAACATTTGGTCTTCTGGATAGTCGGTACATACGACCAACCAGAGAGACGAAGCCTGTACAAAAAGGCTCATGTTCTGGTAAGAATAATAACTCACCGAGTATCTAATCAAATGCAAAAGGCCCTTCTTGTTTTACACAAACAAGAAGGCTAGTCATTAATCCCATAAATATTCCGAAGGGAGCGTGAGTTTAATTTTTATAAAGCGGTTCTATATGATCAGACACGGCGAAACCGTTGCAAACGCCGAAGGCTACGCAGCAGGCTCATTTGACACTCCTTTAACTGATAAAGGGCGTGAACAGGCACAGGCAGCGTGTCGCAGTTTGGAATGTCTTTCACTAAAGCCAAAACTTATTGTTCACAGCCATCTCTCGCGAGCAAGGGATACAGCAAACATTCTGAACAAAAAACTACACCTTCCCATGCAGGAAAATGTTTTGCTCTCTGAGCAATGTTTTGGCGACTGGATGGGAACTTCGTGGGACACTGTGCGGGAACGGATTGAAGCTGGAAAAATACCGCCGAAGGGAGAGTCAAAGACAGCGTTTATCGAGCGGGTAATGAATGGCTTTGTGGAAATTATGGGATTGCCCGATGAACCAATACTTATTGTCACACACGGCGGAGTCTTTGATGCCTTAATATGGAATTACAAGCGTAGAATATCAGATGTGCAGAACTGCCATCTATATGAGTTCGCGCCCACGGCGGAGAAAAAAGAATTTCCATGGGAGATATGGCACCACTACACTGCGGAAGACGGAAGGCCCTTGCGGAAAATTGTTGAAATTGGCACGTAGAAAAAGCCTAGTGCCCGAGGAAATCCAAGAGCAATGTTAGCGGGGCTGATCACTCAGGGAGCAAGCGTTATCCGCTAACGCATCATGCTAAAGTTGTAAAAAGATACAAAAAATATATTGAGAATAGCGTTTTTCCTGATCTGAGCCTGTTCTCAAGAACGCGAAAATGTGTTATGGAGCGAATGTCCGATTAGATAGACCTAATTTTAGAAAATGGAGGCATATATGAAGAAAAACGCCATCGTTACGGGGGCAGCCAATTTTATTCGAGCTCATTTTACTGCGCATATGTGGCTTAAGGAGACGCTGAATATGCCGTCAGCGTCGTCAAGCCCCGCCATTTAAAATCTTCGATGTTGAGGTTGATCCATAGGATCAATGAATAAGTAAATCAGGAAAATTCGAGAAACTCTTTTTCGTTCTTTGTGCCCAAGGGCCTTCTCACTTTGAAGTTTGAAATTTGGCGGACGTATCCCGTTCCACCAGTTTCGTATTATCGTGAGATTAGCCCATTTTCCAGAACCTGCTTTTACATTTTTGCGCGATAACTGGCGCAAGGCCGAGTATTACCAATCGCATCTCGATTATGACTGTGTGAAATGGGCAGGAGAGTGGCTTTGGCGCAATCCGGAATTTCGCACTGATCTGCAACGTGCTCCGTGTTGCTCCCGTTCTGGCAATTTTGGAACAGACGGACAGGTTCGCATCGTAAAATGTACTGATAGATGCCCTATGACGCGGTGGGGCGTGCGTTGTTGCCGTATGGAGTCTGGTAAGCCTGTTTTCTTATGGTCGCCTGAATTCAGCTCTCATGTACTTGCGGTCGAAGTCGAAGTTGCGATGGATGCAAAGAATTCCATCGACCTTCGCCAATGTAATTTGCTGGTAACTGCATTGCACGACGCAGAACAAGAACTGAATTTGCTATTCAGTGATGGTGCGAGGACACTTCAAGTTATTCTTCGTGGTGCTTCCAGCCTTGAAGGGCGCTTTTTGCCGCGTTGTACCTTGCGCGGGGCGCATGAATTCGAGAACAAGCCTCTATCACTGCAACGCCTATGCTGCCTTTATAAACGTGGGCGGCTGGCTAAATCCCTTTATCCTGGAGAACAACGCTCTCGCCGTTGGATCGACATGTTGCGGGCTTGCGATGGGCTTCAATCGGGGGCACGGCATCGTGAGATAGGAGCGGCCATCTTCGGCGAGTGGGCCGCAGGCGACGGATGGAATTCTGGCTACCGTACCCGCGTGCAAAGGCTCATTCATTCGGCAAGGAAGATGGTCGAAGGCGGGTATTTGAATCTTTTGCTTTAAGAGCCTCGGCTTATCTGAATTCTCCTTACGTGTTGTTCTCTCTCCTCATAGGGAACCTGTGTGTAAGGATAGAGCTTGTTATAAATATCATTAATTTCTGTTTCGGTAAGGTTGGTCTGAACCTGATTGTATATATGAGCAACAGCAGATGCTGCGTCGGAGCGATAGACAACAAATGCATTCTCGCTTTTCACCGTAACATTCTTGAAAGTACAAGCGTCCGAAAAAACAATGATAGAATGCATTGGCACGTCTTTTCCAATGAGACGTCTTATGTATTTTATATGCGACGCGTTTTGCATTATCGGATTGTAAAAATGCTCTTTGTGACAAGACCACCTGCCTCGCGGAAAGGCCCGCGTATACTGCGGAAGGGTTTGCGTCCAATTTTTTTGGGTTTCGTTGCCAAAAATCCAACCGCTAAAATTTTTGCTCTCGAAAACGAATAAACCTTTTGAGCATATCAGAAGCACATCAACTTCAGTGGCTTCGTTATTAGCTTTTGGAACGTAAATGTTGAATAGAAATTTGCCACCTGCATCCTCGAAGTGCTGAAGGCACTTATACGTCCAATATTCGCCGCTTCTCCCTTGATTGTACTTGATGGTTGAATAGGGTGCCTTCGTTATTTGATAATAGGCCGTCTTTTTGTATTGCTCGTTTTTGTATACGGAAAAGCCTATCCAAACAACGGCGACAATTATGATTAGGGCTTCCATCGTATCTTTTTCCACGCTTCGGCAGGTTGAGCAGTATCCTATAAACTCACCATAAGACGCTACTGCGCACCGTTTTTTGCGTAAAGTACAAATCAATTTTGCCTTTTAAACCGCTAGCGGCGCACGGAATTTGATCACGCCAGCTATATCTCGGACTGGCTTAAGGCGCTAAAGAACGATAAGCGTGCCATCTTCACCGCAGCGGCTCATGCAGAACGTGCATGCGGATTCCTGCACGCCCTGCAACCCGAAGCTATCCGGGAGGACGCCGCGTAAGCGGCTTTCTTTAAGCCTTGCACTCATTTCTCGCATAGAATTATTCAGCGGACCGATTGAAGTTTAAATACTCTTTTTCTCTTCTTTCCAAGATAGTGTGAGGATTGGTTCTTTTCCCAAACTTCTTGCATTGTTGGCAATGGATTGCGGATGGCCAGCTTTTCTATGCGTTCAAGAGCTTTCATTATTGGACGGTTTTCAATATGCTTTTTGGTTTCTTTGGATAAAGCAGCTTCTACCAGAGCTTCATTGAATTTGATCTTATTGAGATCATGCCCGGTCTTTTGTTCATATAGGGTTGAAAGTGCAGAGCCTGGAAACTTATTCGTCTTGCAGGACTTAATCTCAGCAGCGGAAAACTTTTCGGAGGTCTTTGAAACAGAGCTCATAGCCGATGCGATCTCGGAGTTCGAATAGTTGTCGAATTCAAAAGACGTTTTCCAAATCTTTATATATTCAGGACGCGTTATATATCTTTTTTGGTGATGAATAGATTTGGCTTTCCGTGCCTCGTCTTTAAGTCTTCTGGCGTATCCTTCATTATCGAGGATTAAGAACGTGAAGGTCTGATGGTGATGTAAATAATCAATTAGGCGAAGAATGGCTCGGAACCGATCTTCCTTTTTTGCACCCGTTGCAGTTTCAACTCCCCCTAAACATACTATTTCAATAGAAAACTTTCCGGGATGTGCTCCAACGTATTTTTCAAAAATTGTTCTGATGGCCACTTCTTCGCTTTTCCCCTCTACAAACAGAACCAACTTGGGTTGGGGATTCAGATGATAGCGATTGGAGACAAATTCTAAATATCGGCGACTATCCTTTCTGACACTTTGTTCCGGTACATGAGTAATAACTTGACCAACAATTTCGTTCGGAGGAAGGAGTTCTTCTCCGTATAAGTCTTTATAAAGCATGCGCAGCATGAATGCGCCTGAGCGCAGAGTTTCAGAGTGAAGCGCATCACCTTTGAGCCGTTTTCGTTCATCAATATTCACAAACTGGACTAGTTGGTACCATCTTTCGAGAGGATCAATATGTGCTTGAGAAACAGACAAAGCGGTATAGGCATGTTTTAGTTTCTCCGGGGTTAACTGAAAGAACTTTCTGGTCTCTTGTAGGTTCCATTTTTTTGAATATTCCTGCCATTTCCAGTTCGGTGCATATTGCTCTATCCATTGATCGCTTCTGATGGTTCCAAGCGAAATACTGATGGTTCTTTGATCGCCTTGTGTGTGCGGATAATAGCGGTCTGAAATGTATTGGCAGAGCAACACGACTGACTGCCGAAATTCATTTTCTGACAGTTCTTTCTGAATTTTATGTGCATAAGTCATCCAGCTCTTTGCGTTTTTTTGCCAATCGATTTCTCCCGCTTGATCAAGATATGCGTCCAATGAAAGTGAAAAAGTCAGTAAGGGCAAAATTGCTTCAAGACAAAAGATCTGAAAAACGGAATAGTAAGCTTCGCTTTCGATGTCCATTAATTCGGGAATGTCTTGCGATCCTTTAACTGTGTTCCATGCCCACCGGTTTGGAAACCACTCGTCGATCTTTTCTAACGGAAGTTTTAGCTTTGAAGCGTTCTCTTTATCTGGCGTTCGAACACGAAATATTGGGAAAAACAAACGAAGGTGTTCCAGGCGCCAAAGCCGTTCTTTGTTTATAGTAACGTTGCGTTCCTTACAAAACTTTACAAATTCATCGGTCTTCAGTAGCGGGCAAACAACAATCCCATTGCCTTTTAATATGTTTTCAGCCGCATGTGGGGGAATAGTCAGAAGGCTACCGTTCTTTTCCATACCTTCCACCGATGTAAAGTCGTTCCTGATGCTTGATGCTCGATATTAATAAAACCTTTTAGAGATTTGCGCCATACGTTTTGCCGTTTAAATCTTTGTGTCAATAGTTCCGATCAGCCCGTCCATTGTTCCTTCCGACGCTCGACCGCACATATCATTCAGCCTCGATTTATGGCGAACCTATGCGCCACTCCGCCTGGTGCGGATAAAGTCTTCGACCGCGTTTCCCCGCTCGCTTCCGCGCTGCGCTTGTGCAGCTCCGCGCCCCTTCGGGGGGGGCGGGATAACGCGTCCGCACTCAGGCAAAGCCTCTGCGCATTACGGGTCGCCATCGAGGCCGCATGAAGCGGTCTTTTAAACATCGAAAGGAAAAGAAAATGGCTACTCTCGGAACATTCACCAAACAGGAAAACGGTTCTTACACCGGTTCCATCTCAACCCTTCTCATAAGGGCCAGAATCGACATCAAGACCGTCTCGAAAACCAGCGACAAAGCTCCGGATTACCGCGTCTTCGCGGGCGACATCGAGATCGGCGCTGCCTGGTCGGCGGTGAGCAAGGACAACAGCCCTTACCTCTCGGTCAAGCTCGACGATCCCTGTTTTCCTGCAGCGATCCTCTGCCGTTTGGCCAAGACCGACAAGGGATATTCCCTCGTCTGGGCCCGCTGACATCACGCGCTCCGGCCTCGTGCCGGAGATGCTCTTTCAACTCAATTCCCGGAGAAAAATCATGAAGCTCTTCACAGCAGAACAGTACAAGAAACTTCTCGCTAACGGCACACTTAACCGTGATCGCCAGGTAAAAGGCCTCAATGAACTCGATCTCAAACCAGTCGTTAAACTCTTCACGCCAGATGGCAGCGCGACATGGCTCCTAACAGAGATCAATCCCGACGAGCCTGACATCGCCTTTGGGCTTTGCGACCTCGGAATGGAATGTCCTGAACTCGGATATGTCTCCCTTTCCGAGCTTGCCACAGTGCGTGGACACCTCGGTCTCCCAATTGAGCGGGACAAGTTCTTTGAGGCGACCCAAACGCTCTGCGGCTATGCCGATGAGGCAAGAAAGAAAGGAGCCGTCTACGCATAATCTCGATCTTGGGAGCCGCTCTGCGGCTCCCACTTTCTTATGCAAGAGGGGGGGGCTCGATTTTAGCACCCCCTTTTTTCCGAGCGTCCCCAAAAGCGTTGTTTGATGCCATTTTTTGTCCAATTGCACTGGTTTTCACTGAAAGGACAAAACAATGGAAAATGAATGTGTTAGGGCCCAAATGGCCCGCCAAGGGAGCCCGTTTCTAACCACAAAGGCGGCTGCTTATTACCTCGGCCTCTGCTGTAGAACGCTCGAAAAAAAGAGGAAGAATGGCAGTGGCCCTCACTATCGCAGGCAGGGCTCCTATATTCGCTACCACATCAAAGACCTTGAAGCGTGGTTGGAGGGAAATCCTATTCGTTCAAACGCAAAGCAGAGGAAATAGTGATGATAAAGACCTCTATTTCCATTCTCGTTGTTGTCGTGACGGGCGTCGGACTCATCGGTTTTTCTGCCGTCGCTCGTCCCATCCCGATGGTTATCTGGAATGCTTCGGCCAGTATTCCGGTCGGCTTGTACCGTGTCGTTATCGATGTGCCAAATCGTGATGATCTCGTGCTTGTCCGGACACCAAATTCTGTGAAGATATTGGCCGACAGGCGAGGCTATTTGCCCATCGGTGTGTCCCTCGTAAAGCGTGTTGCCGCTGTTGATGGAGACGTAGTTTGTGCCTCAAGCTCGGTTGTCGCCATCAACGATCTGAAGGTTGCTCGTCAGCTAAAAGCCGACCGCGTGGGCCGTCTTTTGCCGCGTTGGAATGGATGCCACCGGCTGAAGTCGGACGAGTATTTCCTCTTGGGAAACACCCCGGATTCTCTCGACAGCCGTTACTTCGGGCCGGTCAAAAGTGACCGCGTGATAGGGAGGCTTGAGCCGTTATGGACAGAGTAGCCGCCCTGGTTTTGCTTGCCCTTGTTCCTGTCGGATCGGCGTTTGCCGCGCCGTCTTTGGAGCCGTTGCAGCCTTATATCTCTGAGTCATCGGAACGCTTCGGGATACCCGAAAACTGGGTTCGCGCCGTCATCATGGCTGAGAGCTATGGCGATCCGAAAGCCGTCTCTTCCAAAGGTGCAATGGGCCTTATGCAACTCATGCCGGGTACATGGAAAGACATGCGCGCTTTATACAATCTTGGCACTGATCCCTTCGATCCGAAGGCCAATATCCAGGCTGGAACGGCCTATCTCAAAGCCATGTACGATCTCTTCGGTTATCCCGCTTTGTTCGCTGCTTATAACATCGGCGAAGCTCATTACGAAGACCATCTTCACACGGGGAAGGCATTGCCCGAAGAGACCTCCGCCTATGTTGCGGACGTTGAGAGAAGACTCGGTTTTAGCACTCAGGTTTCAACGAAGATTGCATCAGGACGCCAGTTGTTTTTTCGGCTTTCGAGCGTGGAAGGTACGGAGCCAAAAAGTGAAAGCCCTGGCTCGGCGAATGGGCTTTTTATTGTTGGAGGTCGTGAATGAGAATGGGGGATTGCAGTTCAGTTCAGAAAAAAGGCGGAAGGCAAGATAAAAGAAACTGTCTCGCAAAGATGCGATCCCTTTGTCTGCACATCATTTTTTGCGAGTACTACCAAACTGCTGAGAGTAGTTTTTCTCGTAATTCATTGAGGTTTCAACACAATTTAGGAGACGCGCATGGATGAGGAAGAATTCGTGCCGCAACTCGGCAAAATGAGAAGCCGGGGACTTAAGGCGCGTAGAAAATATGTTCATCAAGTGCTCGCCGCGATCAATCGGGCCGGTGGACTACAGCCGCGAAGAAGCAACTTTACGGGAAGGCGTATTGGACGCGGCGGTGCTATGGCTTCCGTCCTTGCCAGCAAGGACAGATACACGGCTTTTCGCCAGCGCCGCGTCGTTGTCAAAGCGCGCATCGTCAAGCTTGCCGGAAAGGGCCTTAACGGAGCAAGGGCGCACCTGCGTTATGTTCAACGCGATGGCGTTACCCGCGAAGGAGAACGGGGTCAACTTTACAGCGCGGACAAGGACAGAACGGAAGGCAAATCGTTCATCGAGCGTTCGGAAGGAGACCGGCATCAGTTTCGCTTCATCGTCGCTCCAGAAGACGGGGCCGAGTATGACGATTTAAAATCATTTACGCGTCGCTTAATGACCAAGATGGAAGAAGATTTGGGGACAGATCTTGATTGGGTTGCCGTCGATCATTTTAATACTGGCCATCCTCATGCCCATATTATTGTTCGGGGCAAGGATGACAAAGGCAAAGACCTCATCATCACCCCATCCTACATCAGTACAGGCATTCGTGAACGCGCAGCCGAGCTTGTCCGGATTGATCTCGGCCCACGAGTGGATCGGGAGATAGAAGATGGCCTGAAGGCTGAAATGATTCAGGAACGCTTTACGAGCCTTGATCGTCAATTACTGCGCATGGAAGGCGAGAAAGGAATCATATTTCCTGCGGGCAAGGATGCGTTCCGTCAAACGCTTTTAACTGGACGGCTAAAACATTTGGAGCGCCTTGGTCTGGCCGATGAGGTTAGGCACGGACAGTGGAAACTAGAAGATGGAATAGAGGACACGTTGCGGCGCATGGGCGAACGGGGCGACATCATTAAGACCATGTATCGGGAGGTAGCCGAGAAAAATATCGTTCATAGCCCTGTCGATTATGTCATTCACAATCCCACGGCCTTAGATGCAAAATCAATTTCTGGGCGTGTTGTGGCGCGCGGCCTGTCTGACGAGCTTAATGACCGCCATTACTTGATTGTCGATGGCATGGATGGCCAAATCCACTACATCGATATAGGCCGTGGAGAAGCAACGGGGCCTACGCCAGAGGGTAGTATTGTTCATGTTAGCCCGAAGGGCATAGGGCCAAGGCGGACAGACCGAACAATCGTCGAAGTCGCAAAAGCCAATGGCGGTCGGTATAACATCGACCTGCATCTGAGACATGATCCCCGCGCCACGGAAGACTATGCCAAAACCCATGTCCGGAGGCTGGAAGCGATCCGTCGTGGAACTGGCGCTGTAACCCGTGAACCAAATGGAACGTGGATCATAGCTCCAGATCACCTCGACCATGTTGCTGAGTACGAACGGGCTCAAGCCAAAAACGCGCCCGTCATTGTGAACAAACTTTCAAACCTTCCACTTGAGCAACAGATAAACAAAGATGGGGCAACGTGGCTCGATAAAGGGCTTATATCGGGTCATTTTGAGCCGACAAGGGATATTGGCTTTGGGCGGGATGTGCGGGAAGCCATGGGACGGCGCCAGCAATGGCTTGTTGAGCAAGGATTGGCACAGAAGGAACAAGATCGGATTGTTTACCGTTCCAATATGCTTTCCGTTTTACAGAAACGGGAACTTGTTCGCATCGCCGGTCAGCTATCGGAACAACTCGGCCTTGCTTTTGTTGAAACGCGTTCGGGCGACTCTGTGGAAGGCGTTTTACACAGCGCGGTTGAGCTTGCCAGTAGCAAGTATGCCGTAATCCAGAAGAGTCGTGAATTTACCCTTGTTCCATGGCGGGATGTTCTTGAGCGTCATATTGGCAAACAGGTTTCTGGCATCATGCGCAATGACGGCATCTCGTGGACGATTGGGCGGCAGAGAGGAATTGGGATTTCGTAAGAAGAGCTTTAGAGATGGATTCTCTAATAGTTCCTGATTTGCTGCCTTATTGCACACAAGAGATATAAGCGTTTTTGCTGTTTGGCGTGATGATTGTTCCGTTTATCTGGAAGAATGGAATATCGCTTATGTCTCCTGCAAAACTTTTGATTGGGCAGATTGTCGTTGTTTTTACCATCGTCATTTTGGGCGTATGGGCGGCAACGGAGTGGTGCGCGGACATGCTCGGCTATCAAATATGGTTGGGACTTCCTTGGCGCAAATTGTTTGGCTGGCCGATCTATGAACCATGGAAATTGTTCGACTGGTGGTATCATTTTGAAGCCTATGCGCCGCAAGTTTTCGACAAAGCAGGAATGCTTGCGGGAATGAGCGGCTTCATGGGGTGTGCGGGAGCAATCATCGGTTCGCTTTGGCGCGCGCGGCAGAGTCATTTGGTGACAACTTATGGGTCTTCGCGTTGGGCGACGATAAAGGAAATACGCAAATCAGGATTGTTTTGCTCGGCAGGTGTTTTTCTCGGCAGGCTGAACGAAGCCTATCTTCGCCATGATGGGCCCGAACACGTGATGGCTTTTGCCCCAACGCGTTCGGGCAAAGGCGTCGGGCTTGTCATTCCAACACTTCTGTCTTGGACGGGCTCCGCTGTCATTCACGACATCAAAGGCGAGAATTGGCAGCTCACTGCCGGTTGGCGCTCGACTTTCTCATATGCGCTTTTGTTCAATCCGACCGATCCGCGTTCAGCGAGATACAATCCCCTTTTGGAAGTACGCAAGGGGCCAAACGAAGTGCGCGATGTCCAGAATATTGCCGATATTTTAGTCGATCCCGAAGGCGCTTTAGAAAGACGGAATCATTGGGAGAAAACCAGCCACTCGTTGCTTGTGGGGGCAATTATGCATGTTCTCTATGCCGAAGAAGAAAAAACGCTCGCTCGCGTTGCAACTTTTCTTTCCGATCCGAAGAGATCATTCGCCAATACATTGCGCCGAATGATGTCCACCAATCATATTGGCACGGCTGAAAATCCAAAAGTCCATCCCGTTGTTGCTTCCGCCGCGCGCGAGGTTCTGAACAAATCCGAAAACGAGCGTTCGGGCGTTCTATCAACGGCCATGTCGTTTCTTGGCCTTTATCGCGATCCGACGGTGGCCGAGACGACATCCGTTTGCGATTGGCGCATCGCCGATCTCATGGATGCAGAGCATCCGGTCTCGCTTTACCTCGTTATTCCGCCTTCCGATATTTCCCGCACAAAACCACTGGTGCGTCTTATTTTGAATCAAATCGGGAGGCGACTAACGGAGCGCCTTGAGGGCGATCCGAAGAAGCATCACGCGCATCAATTATTGATGATGCTTGATGAGTTTCCAGCGTTGGGACGGCTCGATTTCTTCGAGACGGCTTTAGCTTTCATGGCTGGATACGGCATTCGTGCGTATCTGATTGCTCAAAGCTTGAATCAGATTTCTAAAGCCTATGGCGAAAACAACGCCATTCTCGATAATTGCCACGTTCGTATCGCCTTTTCTTCAAACGACGAGCGGACGGCAAAACGTATTTCCGATGCGCTGGGTACTTCGACGGAATTGCGCTCTCAGCGCAACTATGCCGGACATCGTTTAGCGCCATGGCTTTCGCACGTGATGATCTCGCGGCAGGAAACCGCGCGTCCCTTGTTGACGCTTGGCGAGGTCATGCAATTACCGCCGACGGACGAATTAGTTCTTATTTCCGGTCTCCTTCCTATCAGGGCGAAAAAGCTTCGCTATTATGAAGATGAGAATTTTAAAACGCGTATTTCGCCAGCGCCGGAACTAGGCGAGCAAGGGTATGTCGATAAGCCAAAGCCACGTATGGATGACTGGACAGGCCAAATTCGCGGGATCGATAATCGGCTGGATGATAATGAGGAAGATAATAAAAAAGACAGCTCGAATTCTAACGATGAGGGGATGCAACAGCAACGTCATCCCGGACTGCCGGAAGAAGAGAAATACAAAGCGCCGGAGCCTGAACAAGAGAACCAGCCAGAGTCGAGCAAGGAAGAGGATGTCGTTACCAATAGAAATTTTATAAACAAAGCCTCATCCAACGCGCGCGCCTATGGAATAAATAATGGTTTGGAGCGCGATGCTATTTAATAGGTACAAATAATTCGCAATTATTCTGCGAAATGCGGCGTAACGGCTATAAAGGATTTTCCTGATTCCATGGATGATCGCTTCAGACAAGGAGCGATCATGAAGACCAAAAAAATCCGCTGTCAGATTTTTCTTGAGCCGGGCTCGATTGAGAAACTTGGCATGCTTAGCCAGCGGCCAGGTACGACGAAAGGCGATGTTGTCGCCAAGGCTATTGAGGCGCTTATCGAGCGTCGAAACACAGCCGAATTCGACCAACAATATATTAAGAGGCTGGATCGGATAACGCGCGATGTCGGAAAAGCTCGGCGCGATATCGAGATGACTCTCGAAAGCCTCGCGCTCTTCATCCGCTACAACATTTCACATGATGCGCACTTACCTCTACCGGACAAAGCCGCCTACGCCATTGCGCAGAAGCGTTATCTAAAATTTGTCGATGATGTTGGGCATCAGCTTGCCTACAGCAGGAAGGTCTCTGAAGGCGAAGAAGAAAAGGAGGGCGCATGAACGACTCCTCCAATTTGCGCCGCCGCGCCATGTTGCGCACCGCCATGGGGCCGACAATTGCAGAAGCTCTGGCGGATGCCGATGTCGTTGAAGTGATGGCCAATCCAGACGGAAGCGTGTGGATCGACCGGCTTGGTGAAGGGCGGAGCAACACAAATGTCCGCATTCATCCGTCAGAGGTGGAAAGGATCATCCGTCTTGTCGCAGGCCACATCCGAGCCGAGGCGCATGAAAACAATCCCATTATCAGCGCAGAGCTGCCTTCAGGCGAGCGTTTTGAGGGCGTGCTTCCTCCGGTTTCAACTCAGCCCTGCTTTGCCATCCGTAAACCGGCAGTAAAAATCTACACGCTGTCGGATTATATCCGCGATGGGATCATGGTTCCCATCCAGGCCGATGCTCTGCGTAAGTCGGTCAAGAAACGCCGCAATATCGTGGTTGCGGGAGGCACGTCTTCCGGCAAAACGACGCTTGCCAATGCCCTTTTGGCCGAAATTGCTGATCGCGATGAGCGCGTCGTTCTGATTGAGGATACGCGTGAATTGCAATGCGCGGCAAAAGATTGCGTGGCGCTGCGCACGCGGCCAGGCGTTGTTTCTCTTGCCGATCTAGTGCGTTCCACCCTGCGCCTCAGGCCTGATCGCATTATCGTCGGGGAAGTGCGCGGCGGCGAAGCCCTCGACATGCTCAAAGCCTGGAACACGGGCCATCCGGGCGGCATCGCCACAGTGCACGCCAATTCGGCTCTCTCGGCTCTCTACAGGATCGAACAGCTTGTGCAGGAGAACGTCGCTGTCGTTCCGCGCCGACTGATTGCCAACGCCATCAATCTCATTGTGTTCATTTCTGGGCGCGGCTCGTCGCGTCGCATTGAAACCATCGCCGAAGTTACCGGCCTCGACGCTAACGGCGATTACGCCGTCAACAGTCTAACACTTCCGCAACTCCAGCAACTCTGAAAGGACATTTTTATGCAAAACAAGCTTCGCCAAATTCTTCCAGCCGCTCTTGCGCTTATTATATCTTCGCCCGCCTATGCCTCCGGTTCCGGCATGCCGTGGGAAGCTCCATTGGAGCAAATCCTCGACTCCGTTCAAGGGCCGGTCGCCAAGATCATCGCGGTGATGATTATCATCGTAACGGGTCTGACGCTGGCGTTTGGGGAAACAAGCGGCGGGTTCCGTCGGCTGATCCAGATCGTCTTCGGCCTGTCCATCGCCTTTGCCGCGAGTTCGTTCTTCCTGTCGTTTTTCTCCTTCGGCGGCGGGGCGCTCGTCTGATGAACGTAGATCAACATATTCAGGGATACGACATCCCCGTTCATCGCGCGCTGACCGAGCCCATTCTGCTCGGCGGCGCGCCGCGAGCCGTCGCCATATTGAACGGCACGCTGGCGGCAGCCATTGGCTTGGGTTTGCAGCAATGGGTCGCAGGTCTTGGGCTTTTTGCTCTCGGCCATACGCTTGCGGCCTTTGCCGCCAAGCGTGATCCGGATTTTTTGCCCGTGCTTATACGCCATTTGCGCCAGAGAGGATGGTGGAGATGCTAAATCTTGCTGAATATCGCCAAAAACCCGACCGGCTTGCCGATTACTTGCCTTGGGCGGCCTTGGTTGCGCCTGGCATCGTTCTGAATAAGGACGGAGGCTTTCAGCGGACGTTCTGTTTTCGCGGGCCCGATCTTGAAAGCGCCTCGGAATCCGAGCTTGTCAGCCTTTGCGCGCGCGCGAACAACGCGTTAAGGCGTTTGGGTTCTGGATGGGCGCTATTTTTCGAGGCGGAACGCACCGAAGCCCTCAATTATCCATCATCAAATTTTCCCGATCCTGCTTCATGGCTGATCGACGAAGAACGCCGCACCTCTTTTGAGGAAGGGAGGCAGGGGCGGCACTTTGAGAGCCGTTATTATCTGACGCTTTTCTATATGCCGCCGCCCGATGCGCAAGCACGCACAGAAAGCGCGCTTCTTGATACCGGACGAAAGGAAGAGGAACGCGATTGGAACCGCGAATTAAGCCGGTTTCGCGATGAAACCGATAGGATTCTCGATCTTCTCTCCGGTTTTCTGTCCGAAGTCCGCGCCCTGGATGATGCCGAAACGCTGACTTTTCTGCACGGAACGGTTTCGGACAAGCATCATGCCGTCGCTGTCCCTGAGATGCCCATGTATCTCGACAGCATTCTTGCTGATGCGCCTTACACAGGCGGCCTAGAGCCGATGCTTGGCGACAATCACCTGCGCACGATTACGATATTGGGATTTCCGAACACGACACAGCCAGGAATCCTTGACGCCTTGAACCATCAGGATTTTGCCTATCGTTGGGTGACGCGCTTTATCCCGCTCGATAAGACGGAGGCTACGAAAGTTCTGACAAAAATACGCAGGCAGTGGTTCGCCAAACGCAAATCCATTGCGGCCATTATGCGCGAAGTGATGACGAACGAAGCTTCTTCCCTCGTGGACAACGACGCAGACAACAAGGCGAGCGATGCCGATGCCGCCCTTCAAGCTCTCGGCGGCGATCATGTCGGATATGGGTATCTCACGACAACCGTTACGGTGTGGGACAAGGAACGGCAACAGGCCGAAGATAAGATTCGCTCCGTCGAAAGGATCGTCAATAATCTCGGTTTTACCTGCATCCGTGAGAACGTGAATGCGGTCGAAGCCTGGCTTGGCAGCCTTCCAGGCCATGTCTACGCCAATGTCCGGCAGCCGCTTTTGCATACGCTGAACCTTGCCCATCTTATGCCTCTTTCGGCGGTCTGGGCAGGGCCAGCTAACAATAAGCATCTCGACGGGCCTCCGCTATTTTATGCGGAAACATCGGGTTCGACGCCGTTTCGTTTCTCAACGCATGTCGGCGATGTCGGCCACATGCTTATTGTCGGGCCAACGGGGGCGGGTAAGTCGGTTCTGTTGTCTCTTATTGCCTTGCAGTTCCGGCGCTACACGAATTCCCAGGTCTATATCTTCGACAAGGGTAATTCAGCTCGCGCTGCCGTGCTCGCTATGCGCGGAGTCCATCATGCGCTTGGCGCAGAAGGCTCGCTTGCATTCCAGCCGTTGCGTTCCATTAACGATCCTGCCACGCGAAGCTGGGCTTCCGAGTGGATTGGTACGCTTCTGGCCCATGAGAATGTCACTGTAACACCTGAGGTAAAGGAATCCATCTGGTCTGCGCTCAACAATCTTGCCAGAGCGCCGGAGGAAGAGCGTTCGTTGACCGGCCTTTCTATTCTCACTCAGGCAAATGCACTCAAAGCGGCACTCCAGCCATATACGTTAGACGGGCCATTTGGCCGATTGCTCGATGCCGCCGAAGACCAGCTTTCTCTGTCAGACGTTCAATGCTTCGAAATGGAAGAGCTGATGCACGAGGCAGGCGTTGTCCTGCCGGTGCTGACTTATCTGTTTCATCGTCTGGAAGAACGCTTTGACGGACGGCCAACATTGCTCATTCTCGACGAGGCATGGGTCTATCTCGACAATCCGCTTTTTGCTGCTCGCATACGCGAGTGGCTCAAGGTGCTCAGAAAACGCAATGTTAGCGTGCTTTTCGCAACGCAATCCCTTGCGGATATTGCGGACTCGTCCATAGCGCCTGCGCTCATCGAATCCTGCCCACAGCGTATTTTCTTGCCGAATGATCGGGCCACAGAGCCTCAGGCGCGTGTTGCTTATGAACGCTTTGGCCTGAACGAACGGCAAATCGAGTTGATCGCGCGTGCAACGCCAAAGCAGCACTACTATCTGCAATCCCGTCGCGGAAACCGGCTGTTCGAGCTTGGTCTTGGCCCGATTGCGCTTGCCCTTTGCGGGGCATCCGATCCGGCATCCCAGACACTCATCGGCAACATTTTCGCGCAAAGCGGAGCCAAGAACTTTCTCAGCGAGTTTTTGAAAGCGCGCGGCCTCGATTGGGCAGCCGCGCTTGCATCCGAATTTAACCCATCAACAGAGGAGAAATTGCCATGAACATAAAAAAAATCTCCGCAGTCTTTTGTTTTGTTCTTCTTAACGTCGTTTTTATTGCTGCACCGGCAAGGGCCATTGTCGTCTTTGATCCCTCAAATTACAGCCAGAACGTGCTTACAGCTGCGCGGACGCTTCAGCAGATCAACAACCAGATTTCTCAGCTCCAGAACGAAGCCGTCATGTTGCAAAACATGGCGAGAAACCTACAAAATCTTGATTATTCCTCACTGGGGCAAATGACCGGCGCACTAACACGCATCGGAGCACTGATGTCCGAAGCCGAAGGCTTGAGTTTTAATCTGACCCAATTGGAAGGTCAGTGGGAACAGCAATATCCGGACTCTTATGCCGCCACGGTAACGACGAACGATCAAGCCGTCGCCGCCCATGTGCGTTGGCAAAGCGCGATGGATGCCTATCGGCAGACAATGCAAGTGCAGTCGCAGATCGTCGCAAATGTTCAAGACGATCAGCCGGTTCTGGCTGAACTCGTCAATCGGAGCCAAAGCGCCGGAGGTGCGTTGCAAGCCCAGCAAGCCGCTAACCAACTCGCCGCATTGTCCGCGAAGCAGCAAATGCAAATCCAGGAAATGATGGCTGCGCAATATCGCGCGCAAGCGGAGGACGCCGCCCGTAAGGCGCAATCAGAAGCAGCGGCGCGCGAAACGACGCAGGTGTTTCTCGGCTCCGGCACAGCTTATTTGGAATGAAGGATAGCAAATGAGCGATCTCAGCATCATCGACCAGTTCATGACGACCTTCAGCCGCTATATCGATAGCGGCTTCGGGCTCCTGTCGGGCGACGTAGCCTTTCTTTCGACCACGTTGATCGGCATCGACGTGACGTTGGCGGGACTGTTCTGGGCTTTCGAGGGAGAGAACGTCATTTTCCCGCGCCTTATAAGGAAAGTCCTGTATGTCGGCGCGTTCGCGTTCATCCTGAACAACTTTAAGAGCCTTGCGGACATTGTTTATCAGTCCTTCGCCAACCTCGGCATCAAGGCGTCGGGGAGTAGCTTCAGCGCGGCTGATCTTCTGAGGCCAGGTGTGATAGCGGCCACGGGCTATCAGTCCGCGCACCCGCTCCTCGATCAAGTCAGCCATCTCGTCGGTTTTCCAGAAATCTTCTCAAACGCGTTGACGGTCTTTGTACTTCTTATCGCCTGGCTATTGGTCATATTCGCCTTCTTCATCCTGTCTATCCAGCTCTTCATCTCTGTTCTGGAGTTCAAGCTCACGACGCTTGCCGGTTTTGTCCTCGTGCCTTTCGCCTTGTGGAACAAAACAGCGTTTCTGGCCGAAAAAGTTCTCGGCAACGTCATCTCCTCCGGCATCAAGATGATGGTTCTTGCCGTTATCGTCGGTATTGGTTCCACGTTGTTTGCAACCTTCACAACCGGCCTTGATGGACAGGACACTAATCTTGCTGCCGCCATGTCGCAGGTGCTTGGCGCGCTTGCACTTCTTGGGCTTGGGATATTCGGGCCAGGCATCGCCGCCGGTCTTGTTTCCGGCGCGCCGCAGTTGGGAGCAGGAGCCGCGCTCGGCACGACAGGCGCTGCGGTCGGAGCTGTTGCTCTAACGGGAGCTGCCGCATATGGCGCGACACGAGCAGCGGGGGCAGGAGGCCTTGCCGCAGTTCGCGCCGGAACATCCATGACAGCAGCGGCTTCGACTTCTTATCAGCTTGGGCAAGCCACATCAGGCGAGACGGGAATTGCGGGAGTAGCAGCGGGCGTCGGCGGCGTCGCGCGCGCGGCAAGAGGCGGTGTTGCTCAGGCGGCAAATAATCTCAAAAACCGCGTTGTCTCTTCCTTCAGCGAAAGCGCCTCGGCAGGGAGGAATGCGGCTTGGACGGCGACGGGCGGCGCGCCGACTTCTTCGATGAGCCAATCCGCATCGTCAGCCGGAACATCCGCAGGTTCTGCGCCCGATTGGGCCAGGCGGATGCGTACTCAGCAAGCTACACGAGCAAGTACCCATGCGGTCAGCCAAGCCATCAAGGACGGAGACCGGCCCGTTCAAGGCGATACCCCTTCACTTCACCAAAAGGAATGAACCATGCTCTTTCGCAGACCAAACCAACGCTACGGGCAAACTCCCGAACCCGTCACACCTTATCAGAAGGCCGAACAGCTATGGGATGAACGCATAGGCTCGGCCCGCGTTCAGGCAAAGAACTGGAGGCTCATGGCCTTCGGCTGTTTCTGCCTGTCTGTTGGATTATCCGGCGTACTCGTTTGGCAATCGATGCAAAGCCTCGTCGTGCCTTATGTCGTCGAGGTGGACAAATTCGGGGAAGCCCATGCCGTCGCGCCCGCCATTCAGAACTATCAGCCCGCAGATGCTCAAGTGGCGTGGCATCTCGCTCGGTTCATCACGAACGTCCGCTCGATCTCAATTGATCCGATCATCGTGCGGCAGGACTGGCTTGCGGCTTACGACTTTGCGACAGACAAAGCCGCGCTGTACCTCAACGACTACGCCAAGAAGAACGATCCTTTCGCCCAGATCGGCACACGCAGCGTTTCTGTCCAGATAACAAGCGTCGTTCGCGCTTCCGACACATCCTTTCAGGTCAAATGGATCGAACAAGTTTTCGAGCGCGGCACTTTGTCGCGCACAGAGCATTGGACGGCGATCCTTTCGGTCGTTACGCAGCCACCGCGCACAGCGGAACAGCTTCGCAAAAACCCGCTCGGCCTTTTTGTCAATGCTATCGACTGGTCGCGCGAGCTTGACGCCATTCCCCCTCAACAACAAAGGAGCCTTTCCAATGAATAAGAACATTCTCTTGCTTTCCATATCCGCTTTGGCACTCGCAGCATGCTCAAAGAGTTTTTCCTATGACTCGGACTTCGTGCCAGCCGCGCTGGCATCAGAACCTGCCAAGCCCATTCAGATCGTCGAAGTGCCGCAGCCATTACCACTTCCGGGCCAGCTTCAGCCTGAGCCCGAAAAGGAAAAGGCTGATGCGCGTTCGCCAACCGCGCGTGTTGAAGAAGCCAACAAAGCGGCGACCAAACAACCGACCAAGTACGGCTACATCAACGCTATACAGGTCTATCCGTACACGGAAGGCGCGCTTTATCAGCTTTATGCCGCGCCGGAGCGCGTAAGCGACATAGCGTTGCAATCCGGAGAAAAGCTCATCTCTGTTTCGGCAGGAGATACTGTCCGCTGGGTCGTCGGCGATACGCAAAGCGGCGCGGGTGACAACCAGCAGACGCATATCTTGGTCAAGCCTTTCGCTTCTGGCCTTAAAACAAATCTTGTTATTACAACCGACCGGCGTTCTTACCACTTGCAGATGGACAGCACGGCGAGAACTTCAATGGCTGCGATTTCGTGGACGTATCCGCAGGATCAATTGACCATCTTGCGTCGGCAGAACGCGGAGGTCGAGCAAGCCCAGCCCGTGGATTCAAACGTTTCGCTTAGGAAAATCCGTTTCCGCTATGAAATCTCCGGAGATGATCCGGCATGGAAGCCCCTAAGGGCGTTTGATGACGGCCAGAAGGTCTTTATCGAGCTTCCGCGTCGCATAGATCAGGGCGAAGCGCCGCCGATCTTTCTTGTCGGAGAGGACGGAAGCAACCAGCTCGTCAATTACCGTCTGCGCGGCAATTACTACATCGTTGACCGGTTGTTCCAGGCGGCAGAACTCCGCCTCGGCAACGATCCGCAGCAAATTGTGCGCATTACCCGCATGGACAATGAGGGGGTGCTCTAATGAACGAGAAGATCAATCCTGAAAAGCTTGAACTTCGGGCGTCTCCGCCTTATCGGGCAGTGCGTTTCCGGAAAAGCCTTCTTGTTGGCGCAGCGGCAGTCAGCCTTTGCGCAATCTTCGGGGTAACGGCCTTGGCTCTTAGAAAGCCGGAACCCCGCAAGCCAACCGACGCACAAGAACTCTATAATACTGACAGAAAGCCAACGGCGGACGGCATTTCGGCTTTGCCGAACGACTATTCGCAAGTAAAGCCCGCGCTCGGCCCGCCGCTGCCTGGCGATCTGGGGCGGGCCATTCTTGCCAAGCAACGCGCCAGTGGCGTGATGCTGGACGGAACCGATCAGCACCTTTCCCAACAGACACTTCAAGCAGAACAGGCGGGTGTTTTCTTCCGAATTGAGAATAAGCGGCCAACCAATCCAGCCTCAACTTCGTCAGTACGCCCCGGAGCGACGCAACAGACAGATGCCAGCCGTTTGGCGCTCGATCCCGACAAGGATCAGAACAACCAACAGCGCAAGCTGGACTTTGTGCGACAGAAGGACAACACCAGCATCTATAATCCGCATACGTTGCAGATACCGGCATCGCCGTATCAGGTCATGGCGGGCAGCGTCATCTCGGCAAGCCTGATTACGGGGATCAACTCCGATCTTCCGGGCCTTGTCACGGCCCAGGTTACGGAAAATATCTATGACTCCGTGACGGGCCATACGTTGCTTATCCCTCAGGGATCGCGGTTAATCGGCTCCTACGACAGCGTGATCGCGTTTGGCCAGTCTCGCGCTTTGCTTGTGTGGCAGCGCATCGTCTTGCCAAACGGGAATTCAGTCCAGATCGATAATCTTCCGGCGACCGATACCGAAGGCTACGCGGGCCTTGAAGACGATGTTGATTATCACACCTGGGCGCTGATCAAAGGTGTTGCGCTCTCAACGATGCTTGGCGTCGGCACAGAGTTAAGCCTTGGTTCAAACGAAGGCGACCTTGTACGAGCCATTCGGGAATCCACGCAGCAAAACGTTGCCCAAGTCGGACAGAAGATCACCGAAAAGAACCTCAACATCCAGCCGACCATCACGATACGCCCAGGCTGGCCGGTGCGCGTCATCGTCCATAAAGACCTTATCCTCAAACCCTATCGCGGAGCCGACACATGAAGCTCGCCAAACTGCCTAACCGTACAACCACCAAGATAACATTCAACGCGCCGATCAAGCTGAATGACGACCTTAAAATTTACGCCGCTCTCTACCGCGACACCTACGGCGAGGATTCTTCTGTGCCTGAGCTTATTCCGCACATTCTTGAGGCTTTTCTGAAGAGCGATCCTGCCTTCACCAAAGCCCTGAAGAAGGTAGAGGACATTGAGGAACAGGCAAGCCAGGCCAAGCTATTCCGAACGGGGAAGAGCGCAGCAAACAACATCCCGTCAACCTTGCAACCGAAAGGAGCCTGAAATGCACATCGGAAACTTTGCCTTGTCGAAGGAAGGCGGATGGATCGGCTTTATTCATACGCTGACCATCAACGCGAAAGTTCGCCTCGTCCCGAACGACGACCATGTTAGCGACAAGTCTCCGGCCTTTCGGGTGCTGATCGGAAACTCGCGCATCGGCTACGCATGGGAGGCCAAGACGCCCGGCAATCCGCCCAAGAACTATCTGCGCTTGCGCATCGACGACCCGAACCTGGCCGAGCCTCTCAACGCCGCTCTGTTTCCCTCGGAGAGCGGCCACACCGGACAGCTTGTTTGGAATAGACGGAAAAAAGAACATATCGATAGCTTTCACTCATGATACCAAAATGTTCCAAAACAAGGTTCAAACCACGGAAGCTAATAACGCCAATTCTCATGTCGAACGGGCAAGCTGTTTAGCTGTTGCCGCAGCAACGACCACCTTGGCAAATAACGATCTATGAGAGCGACGAAGCGGGCATTATGGGAGGGCTCAACAAGATGAAGCATTTCATGGACGATAATGTATTCCAGACACTGCTTAGGTTTGCGCGCGAGGTCGGTATTTAACCGAATGCTGCGTGCCGACGAGGTACAGCTTCCCCACTTAGTCCTCATCCGTTGAATGTACAATTTTTTGACGCGAACGCGCAGAATAGGCTCCCACTTGGCTATTATGCGCGGGGCTACCTTCCTCAGCTGGTCTCGATACCATTGTTCAACAACCTCTTTGCGTTTTACCTCCTCAAAGTTAGGGCGAACGCTAAGAATAACTTTGTTGTGCCGTAGTTCGACGGAAGGAGGAATGTCTTCTGTGATAATCTTCAAAAGGTATCTTTTCCCCCAAACATAATGGCTTTCGCGTTCGAGAAATTCTCGAGGTGTTTCTCTTTGCTGCTCTCGCAGTTTTGTTTGCTGTTTTTTTATCCAAGCCAATTTGGAAACGGCAAAGACGCGAAGACGATCAAGTTTTGTGCCTTTTGGCGCAGCTATCTTCACGCGGCCATACGGGGGATTTATGCTCAAATGCACGTTTTTGATGTCCTTCAGGACGACCTCAATCGCTATCTTCCCAAGTAGGATTTGCTGAGGCATCAATATTCCCGCTGAGCCTTAATGATTGGGAAAATGCGCTCAACTTCAGCAGCATCCTGAAGAACAGAATACATCGCAGCCTTAATATTTTGCTCTCTTGGCGGATGACCTCTCCAGTTTGCATTACGCGAAGCAATAATCGCTTCATGAACCGCAAGAGCCGTCGCTTCGTTTCGTCCCAAGTTATCATATAGGGCACGCTTCCCTGGGGTGTCTAAACGAGCGGGCGTATCATCGCCCCGTCCCAGATCGACTCTCCTAGCTAGCTCGGCCATCTTCTTGAGATATTCCTCATACTTGCTGGCGTTCTGTTTTCTGAATTTGATGATCTCATCCAAAAGAACGGACATCTTTTCGTAATAGGCCGGATTGTTCAGATGTTCCTGAATGATCTTGCTGCGAACATTGTTTTCAATTGTCTCAGCAACCGCGCCTTTATTACCTTTCATTGCGCCCAGTTTTGCGGCAATGGCGTCAGCCATGCCTGTTTTAACAATCAGATCCAAAAGACCAATATCATCAAACGGCGATATTTTACGGGGCTCCTCCGCTTCAATATAGGTATCGATCAAATGACGCATATCGGCCTCATAAGCCTTTAAATCAAGGTATTCGCCGCTAGCCATTCTGATAATTTCGCGGACTTTGATGTAATGCTCCACCTGCGCCTTAATGTTCGCCTCTTCCTCTTTGGTAAAACCAGCCGAATCCATTTCGTCTGCAAGATTGGCATAAGAACGAACAAGCCCTGCTGTTGCTTTATAAAGCGCAGCGCGTTGAGGTTCCCGTTCTTCAAGGTCAGTCGAAATTTCTGTGTTGCCACAAAAGTATTGGATATGATCCAAGTCGCCTTTAGGCGGTGCGACGGGTTCACAGAGAACAGTGATGGTCTCGATTGCCTGCTCAAGCCGTTCACGCCCCTTCTTCATGCGGTCTTCTAGAAGAATATCCGGTGCGACCCCGCCCGCGTCATAATCAAGCTCGGAAGAGTAAACAGAAACGGCATTCTGTAATTTCTTGAACAGGTCTTTGTAATCGACGATGTATCCGAAATCCTTGTCCTCTCCATCCAAGCGGTTGGTGCGACAGATTGCTTGGAAGAGACCGTGATCCTCCATGTGTTTATCAATATATAAATAGGAGCACGGCGGGGCATCAAACCCTGTGAGAAGCTTGTTGACGACAACGAGCAACTTCATGTTGGCGGGTTCTTTAATAAATAATGCTTTAGCAGCGTCCTCGTAAGTTTCGGTTTTAGACTCATTAGGACGCGCATTAACGCCCTTCAAGAGATCAGTATATGTATCGTAAATAAATTTCTTATCAGTTTCTGAGTTGGCCCCCGTGTCTTCCTTCGTTATGTCCTTTGTCTGCGGATCATACGAGGTAACGATTGCACATTTTCCCTTGAACGGCGTTTTCTGCAACTGCGCGAAATATTTGCACGCCTCATAAATACTGGACGCAACAAGAATGGCGTTCCCGCGTTCGCTGGACAGGCGCGGCTTAACACTAAAGTCAAAAATAATGTCGCGGATAACTCGATCCATGCGCGAGGCAGAACTTAAAACGCTCTGCATTGTGCCCCAACGAGCTTTCAGCTCTTCTTTTTGCCAACTATTCAGCCCCTTGGTTTTAGCCTCGAACCAAGCGTCGATTTTTTCGCTGGAGCCGAGTTTTTGATCAATATCTCTCGCCTCGTAAACGAGATCGAGAACAATTTCGTCTTCAACCGCCTCGCTGAACTTATAGGTATGGATGTAGCCGCCAAAGACCTCCATGCTGGTCTGCTTATCTTTTTTAAGAAGCGGCGTTCCTGTGAAGCCAATAAAGACCGCCTCCGGCAACATGGCCTTCATAACGCGATGGAGTCTGCCACTTTGCGTTCTGTGGCATTCGTCAACAAAGACAAAAATCTCGCCCATCGTTTTGGTGGGTTGTGCCTCAAGCTCTTTAATAAAGGCATCAAAATCGTCTACATCGCGACGACCAAATTTGTGGACAAGAGAGCAAAGAAGCCGAGGTGTAGGACGCCCAAGTTGACGAACAAGATCGCGCCCGCTGCTTGTGCGGTGAATTTCCTCTCCTGCGTCAGTGAAAACGCCCTTGATCTGTTTATCAAGCTCGTCACGGTCGGTAATGATAACGACGCGTGCGGCGGGGTTATTTTCTAAAATCCACTTGGCAAGAAGAACCATAACAATGCTCTTGCCGCTGCCCTGCGTGTGCCAAATAATGCCGCCCTTGCGCTGACGCACATGCTCTTGGGCTTTTTTAATGCCAACGTATTGGTGAACACGGGGGAGCTTCTTAATGCCGCCGTCAAACAAGACAAAATCGTGCATTAGCTCGATCAGCCGAGCTTTGTTGCACATTTTGGCGAGATATTTGTCGATCTTATAGCCTGCGTTATCCTGCTCATCCTCTTTCCATTGTAGAAAGTATTTTTCCTCGGTCTTGATCGTGCCGTAACGCAAACCCTCCGAGTCATTTCCCGCAAAAATGAATTGAACGGTACGGAAAAACCACTCGTTGAACTCTGGCTGTTGGTTGGATAAATTCTGACGGATGCCGTCGCCCAGCGTCACGCGGCTGTTTTTAAGCTCCAGTACACCAATGGCGATGCCGTTGACGTATAGCACGATATCAGGGCGGCGTTCGTGGTTACCGCGAAGCGTGACTTCTTCCGCAATATAGAAATCGTTTTTCTCCGGCTCGGCCCAGTTGATAACTTGAATGGTGTCCGTTGGTAGGGCGGGATCGGTTAAAACATCCACGCCATAGCGCAGCATCTTGTAAACGGCTTGATTTGCACTATAGAGGCCATCGCTGCGGTTATTCGCCTGTGCGCGAAGCAGCTCTATTGCACGGGCGATCTTGCGGGCAGAAACGCCTTCTTTCTGTAAAAACTTCTCCAGCAACGCTTCTTCGATGTTGCTGTTATCAGGACGTTCCGACCAATCGCCGAGATAGGTATAATCTAGCTTATCACGAAACAGCTCGATGACCCGATTTTGCGTAACACGTTCTGCTTTGCTGATGTTGCTCATATCAGGCCTTTACGAGTTTGAAGCTGATTTGGTAGCGATAGAATGAGACGTTTGGCACAGCGGCCAAGGCCCAACGAAGTTTTTGGTCATCCTCAAGAGCAATAATCGCGCCCTCGACCTTTTGGTCAGGCTCGGCGATTTCTTCCTGCACATACCCCATATAGCGCAGCGTCTGGCCAACCACGACGTCGGATGTGCGGCCACGTTTTAGCTCGATAACAAGAATGCGCTTTCTGTCTTTGCTCTCGGCCAGAATGTCGATGCGCCCGCAGTCTGTTTCATACTGTTGGCCAACAACTTCGCCTTCTTCTTGGTAAATTAAAAACTCTTTGGCGAGTTCGGTGTGTCCCCAGTTTTTGACCAAGAAGTTTTCCAAATGCTCTTCCATGGCAAAGGCAGAAGGGTCTTCAATAACGGGATCAGTCGCCACAATTGAGCAGTGAGATGCTTCTTGCAAGAAACGCTCAATCTCAACCGCATGGGAGGTTATGTTGCTGACCGTGCCAATGGAGCCAGTTGAGTTACGCAGGGCCTCGCTCATGGCCGAGCGTTCGATGGTCATGCCCAGCCATTTCACGCGGCGGCGATGCGGATAGTCGTTTCCGGCAACATAGTAATACTCGCCTGTAACTTCGCCGAGGTGATAAACGCCTGTACCGTCGGGGGATAGGATGATGTCGCCCTCATTAATGCCTTTGCAAATCGTCCAAACCGCGCCACAGGCAAGGCCCGCAACGACGCGGGACTTATCGGGACGGTTGGCAAGGAAGACGGGGATAAACGCCTTGTTAAAAGTGCGCCAATCGTCGGGCAGCTTGCCGGTAAAGTCCTGCTCAAACCCAAAGCCGGTGCAGATATAGCCGCCTTCTAAACATTCCATCGCCAAGGCGTGTTTGCGTCCGAGCATAATCCGATAATAGCTTTTCATATGAGACGTATCCTTCCGGTTAGAAGTTCTTGCATCATGCCCTGCTTAATCTGGCGGGCTTTGGAGAGTTTTTGTTCGAGGGCGGAGAGTTCGGAGTCTAGGTCTGATAGAATAGATGCAATTTCTGCTTGCTCTTCAGCAGAAGGCAACAAAATATCGATGTCTGATAAGGATGCCGAACCAATATGCACAATCGCATCGCCTTGTCCTCGGCTCGCTTTTTGTCTTGTGATGCTGGGCGAATTCAAATAGTAGCCGAGAAATGCTGAATCAGCTTTTTGTGGCCGTAGAATAACTACGTCACCACCCGCATAAGCCTTAATCTCACTTAAGAAAGCGACACACTTGCCAATTTCTTCTTTGGTCTCGCCAGACCCAGCAAATAGAATATCTCCCCGTTTAAGCAACGTTGCCGTTCTGGCAACGTTGGGTGAAATCCACGAGTAGAAATCTCTTACCCATTCATTGTGATGTGTATAAATCTCCCCGTATCGAACACAGGGAATTGCTCCAGAAATGGCCTCATCTTTCTTTATCCCTGAACCTTTTAGAAAAACGCCTAAATTTCCGAGCTTTTCTTCCTTCCATTTCTTCTTGGGCCGGAGCAACTCCTGCATCGCGGCTTGTTTGATGAGGCGTTTTTTGAAGATCAGTTTTTCGAGGGACTCGATCAGCGTATCCGCATCGCTCAACGCCTCGGCAATGGCTTCTTGTTCGAGCTTGGTGTGTGGTAAAAGGACAGGGCATTTCCCTAAAACTTTCTGGTCTATGGTTGTCATCGTGCCCGTTTTTGCATGTGAAACCAAAAACGAGCGAGCAATTTCCCCCACGCAAGCTCTGAATAAATACGCAGAAACAACTTTGTTTACATCCGGCCTAAGTCGTATGACGTGACTATCAAAAACAACGCACTCTGATGTGTTTGACCGAAAAATATTACAATGTGCAATTCCAGATGGAACGATTGATGATCTAGTGAAGAATATATCCCCATCCCTGACGCCAAATCTTTCGCACTCGTTGCTATTCGCTCCAAAAAGTTCGAGTAATTCAGAATTTATTGGCGCTCTTTGATAAAGATCCCCCACATTGATAAGTTTAACCCCGGTCCCCTTAAGGGATGGTTTGAAAAAGAGGCCATTCTGCATTGTGCCCAAAGCACATGAAGATAGTGGAATTATATCCCAATCTTCCGGTATCACTCCAACCTCGGTCTGCTTATATCCAGGGTTCACTTTGGTGCCTAGCATTGAACGGTCCTTTAGGTTGACTTTTTGAGGCGTTCAAACTGTTTTGCCCAAGACATAGATGGCTTTAGGCAAATTCCATCTTTTCTTACAAAAGCGCAAACTTTTGGCAGGGAATGTCTCGCGCAAATGTTGGGGTTATTCGCACGGCAACCCTCGGTCTGAGTAGCCGTATCTAAAGGCCTTAGTGGTTCGTGGAAAACACTCTGTTTATTCTTTTGTTTCATGAGCTAAACCCCATCTTCTTTAGATGCTGATTTACTTTAGCTTCAATTGCATCCACCTGTTCGGTGAGGATAGGCATCGGAGTATCATAACGCTCGGCCAGTTCTTTGACGCGCTGGGTCAGGGCTTGGCTGATGCGTTCCAGTTCGCCATGAACCGTCTTATCGAGCGCAGCAAGCCATTTGTGATCGACGACCAAAGTCTTAACCTCGGTCTCCGTCAGTTTCGTGTATTTGGCATAAGCTTTCGCATCCAAATCACTCTCAGCATCCTTGATCTGCTTTTTAAGATCAGATTCAGTTTCTGCCAGCTTCAGCCATTCATCTAAAACGGCACGTTCTTCCTTTGCCGCTTTGTCGGTTTTGATTTCATTCGCACGCGCCGCGATGCTGGCCTTGTTCACCTTGTCAAAATCCGCAAAGAAACCTTCATCCCCGCTTTGCTCTTCCTCGATTTCGGCCATGCGAGCGGAGGCGGTTTCCATTTGGGCAGTTAGTTCTTTGATTGCATCCTGCTCCTTCGCAAAATACGCATCGACGATCAGTGCTTTTGGCACAAGATCACACGTCCAGCCTTTATCCTTTTCCTTGCCCTTTTTATCGACTTCGATAACGCGATAGGTTTCGGCCTTCCACCCATCGGCGGCGATCAGGTAACAATCGTCCTGCATCACTGTGCCCCAATAATCCATCACATGCTGATAAACCGCATATTTATCCATCAGCGGCTTGTCCGTATAATGTGCCAGAATGTCCTCGGCCAGTTTTACGATCACTTCCTTGGGGCGCATATCGGTCTTCAGCTTGCGCAACGCTTCGGTCTGTTTCTTTTGCCACACGATAAAGTGGGCGTTCATCTCGGTAATAAACGCCGAGAATTCGGGGTGGTCATAGATCGTGGTTTTGATCGCTGCCTTTTCCACTACAAGGTTGAAATAGCTCTTGCGGCTTTCCTTAAACAATCCCTTGCGGAGCTTGGGGCAAATATCCCAATAGCCTTGCAGCGCATCGATATCGCGCAGCGGAATGCCGCCGCGTAGATGTCCATCGATGTCTTGGATATCTTCTTCTTGTTGGCTGTTGATATAACGCGGAAGGTTGAGGTTGAAGTCGTTCTTTTCAATTTCCTCGAAGCTCACCATGCGTGAGAATTTGGGAATTTCCACTTCCTTGTTGAAGGCATCAACCATTTTATGGATATCGCGGGCGCGGAGGCGGTTCTTTGGCCCGTCCTTCATAAAGCCCGCGCTGGCGTCGATCATAAAGATACCGGTGCGCGCATGTGCCTCTTTCTTGTCCAGAACGATGATGCAGGCGGGAATGCCTGTGCCAAAGAACAGGTTTGGTGGTAGGCCAATAATGCCCTTGATATATTTCTTGTTCACAAGGTTGCGACGGATTTCCGCCTCGGCATTGCCTCGGAACAGAACGCCGTGCGGCAAAATACACGCCCCGCGCCCTGTGCTTTTCAGCGAGCGCACAATGTGGAGCAGATAGGCATAGTCGCCTTGCTTGGTCGGCGGGATGCCGAACGAATTGAAGCGATCAAACGTATCGTTGGCTGGGTCGAAGCCGTTGCTCCATTCCTTGTCGCTGAAGGGAGGATTGGCGACGACATAATCGAACATCTGAAGCTCTTCGCCATTCTTGAACTTTGGCGAGGTCAGAGTGTTGCCCTGTGCGATAAAGGCCTCTGGATGATTATGCAAAATCATGTTCATGCGGGCTAGGCCGCAGGTCGTGGCATCGCGTTCTTGCCCGTTGATCGTAACCGCCGTCCGCGCTTCATCCGCCACGCGCAACAATAGCGAGCCGGAGCCGCAAGTGGGGTCGTATATGGTGGTGTCTGGTGTTGTACGCGCCGCACGAATACCCAAAACTTGCGCGATGGTTCGGCTAACCTCGGCGGGGGTATAAAACTGCCCCTTACTTTTACCGCTTTGCACAGCAAAGTTGCACATCAGATATTCATAGACATCGCCCAGAATATCGTCGCCATCCGCGCGGTTATTCGCGAAGTTGAATTCCTTGCGCTCAAAGATAGCGATCAGCTTGGTAAGGCGTTCGACCTTTTCCTTGTCATCCCCGAGTTTGTTTGGGTCGTTAAAGTCAGGAAAATCCGCTTGTGAAAGCTGTTTGTTTGCTTGAAACAGCGGCGCGATTATCTTTTTGTTTATCTGGTCGCCAATATCAGATTTGCCCTTTAGGGCAACCATGTCCTTGAAACTTGCGCCTTTGGGAATCTTGATCGGCGGAAATGGAAGATCAGCGTATTTGTCACTGATGTATTTGATAAACAAAAGAGCCAGCACGTAGTCCTTGTACTGGCTGGCATCCATGCTTCCGCGCAACGTGTCGCAACTAGACCAAATAGACGAATAGAGCTCTGATTTTTTAACAGCCATAGGGATGCAACACTTTCCATCAAGAACGTCTGGTAAACGGCAAGGTATTCAGCGCTACCAAGAGTTGAATTTGGCAAGTTTGTGCTTTTTTTGTTGCTCATTCAAGAGGGTAGGTTGGTTTTTTGGTGATGTCCTTGCCAAAAAACCAATGCTCAAAAAAGTGACGTAAATTGGGGAGAAGGTTTAGGGGTTTATAATTTGATCTACTAAAAGGTAGAGGCAGAATAATAATGTCGTTGGTTAAAGATAATAAAGTGAGAATTTTCTGCGGTATAACTGACTGTTACTAACAGTCCTTTGCAGGAGACGGCAAAAAGAGCAAACTGCTTGTGAAAATGAATTTTACCAAGCAAATGCAAGGCATGTCTCATGGTGTCAGAAACAGTTCATAATCCAGACCGCTTCATGGCGGATTTTCGACAAATTCTGTCGCAAGGACGCAAAAGAATCGGACTTTTGGTTGGCGCTGGTGCGCCAGTAGCAATCCGGATTAACGAAAAAACGGGGGTTATCGAACCGGGAGGGAAGCCGCTAATTCCTGCTGTGGCCGATTTGACAAAAATTGTAGTCAATAAATTGACGGGTGATAACAAGACGGCTGTATCCGCCATTCTTACTCAAATTGGAGCAAATGCGAACATAGAAGCCATTTTATCCCAAGTTAGGTTGCTGGAACGTGCGATTGGTTCCAACAAAATCCATGGCCTAGATAGCGACGGCTACAAGAAGCTCGGCAAATGTATATGCGAAGGTATTGGGCAATTGGTCAAAGCCAACCTTCCTCTTGAGCAAAACCCTTATACCGAAACTGTATCTTGGATTTGCGGTACTTTGCGGGAACATCCCATAGAAATTTTTACAACTAATTATGACCTGCTAATGGAGGAAGCTTTTGAGCGGGCACACGTGCCATATTTCGACGGTTTTTCGGGAGGACACGTTCCTTTTTTTGATGCTGCTTCTGTCGCAAGTGATGATCTGCCCCCTAGATGGGCGCGGCTTTGGAAGCTGCATGGATCGTTGGGCTGGGATATAGAAGGAAAAAACGTTGTTCGTGGCCGGGGGAAGGACGCTACTCAACTTATTTATCCAGACCATCTAAAATACGATCTCATTCAGAAACAGCCATATTCCGCCTTTTTTGAAAGACTAAAACAATTTCTTTTAACGCCTGATGTTCTTCTTATTGCCACAGGTTTTTCTTTTAATGACTCGCACATTTGTGCGGTTCTTGAAGAGGCGCTCGCAGCGAATGCAAATGCTGCTGTGTTTGCCTTTCAACATCAACCCCTCGAAAAAGAAGCACCCGCAAGCAAACTTGCTAAAAACAGGCCGAACTTAAGCGTTTACGCTGAGAACGGCGCTGTTATTCGGGGTGTTCCCGGCCCATGGAAGCTCGGTGACCCACCGAAAAATTGGGAGGAAATACGAAAAAGTTTTTGGTCCTCTCGATCTTCTGGCGGGCCGAATGTATTTACACTTGGGGATTTTAAGGAGCTCGCTAGGTTCTTTGCTCTTGCTCAAACTTCTGATGTTCAAAAGGCCGAAGAACAGGCCGTTCAGATGCCAGCCCCTTCCGGAGGCGTGGACGAAACTGGTAAACCACCAGCGAAAGCAGCTTAAAAATGCAAAGGGACCCAACTTATTTAGGGCGCGTGGTTTCTGTATCTGGAGCAACGGTCACTGTTGAACTGGCCGCGTCAATTGCTTCCGGTTTGGCGATCATAGGCGGGCACACCTACCGCGTAGGGCAAGTTGGGAGCTTTGTTAGAATACCCCAAGGTTATCAGGACCTTTATGGTGTCGTATCAGAAGTTGGCGCAAATGTTGCGCCGAGTTCTGCTACATTAGACGATGCAGAGACGGGGCGCTGGATGCGCGTCGAATTAGCCGGAGAAGCGATAGGGGAGACCTTTGAGCGCGGGATAAGCCAACATCCAAATATCCATGATTCAGTTCACCTCGTGACCGACGTTGATTTAAAGAGAATTTATGGCGACGGAGGAAATGACCAGATACCCATTGGCACTCTTTCAAGCGCGGAAAATATTACGATCAGACTATCCCTTACCAATTTGGTAACGCGCCATTGTGCTATTCTTGGGTCTACCGGTTCTGGAAAATCCACAACGGTTGCGAGTCTATTGCGATCCATTATTCGGCCTCAAGAAGATTTTCAATACCCTAGTGCTCGCGTTTTGCTCCTAGATATACATGGGGAATATGCAAGTGCGCTTGCTGATGTAGCCAATGTTTTCAGTGCTACCCCACAGCCGGGCGAACACCAGTTGTATGTTCCATATTGGGCATTAGAAACAGGAGAGTTGTTAGATTTTTTGACTGGCGGTTTGAATGAAACACAAGAAGCCGCGTTTGCTGAGAAGGTTTATGAATTAAAAGAGAAAACGCTGAAAGCAAAAGCATATCCGGGATTGGAGGCGCATTCGCTAACCGTCGATAGTCCGATCCCCTATAGCCTAAAAGAACTTTGGTATGAACTGATCAAATTCGAAACAACAACTTTTACGGGGGCACAGCGAGATGTTCCTGCTTTAATATCAGAGGGCGATGCAGACAAGCTCACCCCACCAAAGTTTACCCCGCATGCTATGGGGTCGGCGGGGCCATATTTAAATTCCCTTGCTAAGGGAATTCGCCGACAACTCAATTTCCTTCGGAGTCGCATATTAGATCGACGTTATGATTTTTTGCTTCATCCTGGGGAATGGGAACCATCGTTAGACGGAGCCACAAAGAAAGATTTGGATGCTTTGTTGGAGGGATGGCTTGGAAACAGCAAGCCCTTAACAATTTTAGATTTGTCTGGCGTTCCAAGTACGGCCCTCATTCAACTAATTGGATCAATACTGCGAATAATATACGAGGCGCTTTTTTGGAGCCGGGAAAAAACAGAAGGCGGTGTCTTGCGCCCGTTATTGATCGTAATGGAAGAAGCGCATCGATACGTTTCTCCCGGAGCAAATAATTCAGCGGCATCGATAATTCAACGTATAGCAAAAGAGGGCCGTAAGTATGGGATAGGCGCAATGCTTGTTTCTCAGCGTCCATCAGAAATCGATGAAACAATTCTTTCTCAATGTGGCACCATTGCCGCGCTGCGGCTTTCCAATCCTGTGGATCGGGCCCGTATAAAAGGGGCCCTTCCGGATAATCTTTCTGGGCTCATGGATTTGCTCCCTGTGTTGCGTACGGGGGAGGCCATCATAGCGGGCGAGGCTGCTCGATTGCCCATGAGATGCCGTATAACTTTGCCGCCTAAAGATCAAAGACCGCGAAGTTCCGATCCCGAAGTAAGTGATGCGTGGTCAAAACCCAAACGCAAAGAAGGCTATGAACGTGTAATTGCATCGTGGCGGGCGCAGAGTACAATTGCTGTTTCCACCACCTTAAAAATTACGCGCAAGCCGATTAAACAAGAAGAAGCCTAGATGGAGGAAAATATGGAACGGCAATCTGTTGGCTCAAGCAATGTAGCTTCTATCGGGTACGACGCTTCAAGCCAAACTCTTGAAATCGAATTTACAAATGGAAGTGTGTACCAATACTACAATGTTGAGCAGAACCTCTTTGATAGCTTGATGAGTGCTGGATCAAAGGGGCAGTTCTTAAATACTTATATTAAAAACGCGCATCCATATTCGCGGGTGGGGTAAGTGCTGGCTGAAGTCGGTAGGTTGAGTTAAAGAGACGCTACACATACCCTCTACTATGAACACTGGGTTTCTTAGAATATAATTTCGTCATTACTACTCATGGTCATCGGGGGAGAGTCATGCTTATCAAAGCAAGCGACGCAAAATCCTGGGACAGTTGTCACCGACGCGTGTGGTTTGATAATAACCCTCCCCCGGGATTCGAATCGGTTGAAGCCGAGGGCTTTGAGCAGCTGATTATTGAAAAAGGTAATCAGCTCGAACAAAAATATCTGCAACAATTTCGAGAAAGACATCAGGTCGTTGAAGCGCGTTCAGTTGAACATACCCAGGAACTAATCGCGGCTGGAACTGAAGTAATTTATCAGGGGACTTTCAACAAAGACGGCATTATTGGAAAACCTGATTTTCTATTTCGTCAAGCATCTGGAGCCTATCAGCCAGCAGACGTTAAGCTTGCCCACAGCGCCGAGGACAAAAAGCCCATCCAGATACAATTGGGAATCTATCGCAAGCTTCTTGGAACTGAGCTTCCGGCTATAGCCTATCTCGGAACGGGCAAAACTGAGGAAGTTGGCGACGAAGTTGACAAAAAAGTCGATGCATTTTTATCGAGCATGAAAACAATATTGGCAAGTAAACAATCACCTGACGTCCGCTTTAGTGAAAGCAAGTGTAAGGCCTGCCCTTATGCGGAAGCGTGCAAACCAATTTTCGAAGAAAAGGGCGAGCTAACCCTTCTATATGGCATTGAATCCCGAGCTGCTCCCGGCCTTGAGCAGCAAGGGTTTCATACGATTCGGCAACTATCGGAAGCCGACCCAACCGCCATAGTCGATGTACCTTATCTTAAAGGCCTTGAAAAAAGGCAAAGAGCAGTACTACAGGCCCAAGCTTATCTAAATGGAAATTTTTATCAGTTGAGACCCCTCGATCTTCCGCAAGGAACGTGGGTGCATTTTGATATTGAGGACAATCCACTCACGGACTCTGGGCAGAAGCATGTCTATCTTTGGGGCTTCTTAAAACCCAACTTTGGTGACAAGGACTTCGAATATATTTGGACTGATAAAGATGATGAGGATCGTGAAGGCTGGGAGCGCTTTTTGGCCAAAGTCGAAACCTATAAAAGCCGTTATCCAGATTTAGTTCTCGCTCATTTCTCTCCGCATGAAAGAATAACGATTGAGGCTTATGCAGCACGTTATGATATGCAAAATCATCCGACCGTCGCCTGGCTTTTGGGAGACGCGTCGCCTCTCTTCGATATGCTTCCTTCCATTAAAGCCAGTCTCGTTTTACCCTTAGCAAGCTATGGCCTCAAATATATTTGCAAGCATCCCAAGCTGGTCAATTTTCAATGGAAGGATGCTGGTTCCGGTTCGCAGTGGTCTGTTGTGCAATTTGCACGATTTCTGGAAACAGAAGCTCCGGCAGAACGCGAGGAGCTTAAAAAAAATATTCTTACGTACAATTTCGATGATGTGATGGCGACAAGAATGCTCGAATTGTGGTTGAGATCACTTGATCGCAAGAGCGCACTTAAGTCAGCCTAAGTTATATCCCTCTCCAATTGCTCCGCGTGTGTTCACTGATGTCCATTTGTATCCGGAAATGGTAAGGGGGAAAATACGGGGGAACGGATCAATTAAAACAGCGAAAATTATTGTGAATCATATCGTTATGCCCAAGGTTCGAATCCACGTCCCCCAGCCAAAACAAAAGAGCCCATTAGGGCTCTTTTGTTTTGGTTTGTGGGACAGTTGAGGCGACCACCGGTTCGACAATTTTTAGGAGCGCCAAGCCTAAAAGGCGAAGGCGCGACTAAAAAATTGCCACTTTGTGAGCGGCGTAGCCGCGCTGCAAAGAAATCCACGTCCCCCAGCCATTAATAAAGCCCCCACTTGGGGGTTTTTCTTTGGTCGAGCGGGCAGTTCGTAAACACCCTTGCATGCAACGTTCTGCACCTGCGATTCAATTAAAACGCGACGATCAAAATAATCATGTGGATAATTTTGTGGATTATTCCTGATTCGCCATAATTACATTTACGAAATGACCAAATACCCCTAAAGAGGAATCTCCTTCCTGAGAATCGCTCTCCCGAGTCGCCCTTCAAAAATCTTCTCTTCACTCTTACCTGGAGTTTGTTCATGCGTAAAATGTCAAAGTCTCAACTGTGTGTCGCCGCCTCTGTGTTGGCTCTTTCTGTAGGGATGGGCGCTCCTGCGCACGCGCAAGAATCCTCAGGGGTGTCCTTGCAAGCGCTGCAAGATCAGGTCAATTCTTTGCAGAAGCAACTTGTTCAACTTCAGGCCGCGCAAGAGAAGAGCGCGAAAGCCGTAGCAACCGGCAGGAGAGCCGCAAAAGAAGCAACGCCTTCTAACGTCGTTACGGTTGACGAGAAAGGCGCATTTAAACTTCCGGGCGGAACAACAATTAAAATCGGCGGCTATGTTAAGGCTGATGCCATCCACGATTTGTCAAATCGTCCGACAGTCACCGGAACAACTTCTGCGGATTCCGATGTTACGAATTTTGTGACCATTCCAACAAGCAATGACAACGTTCTGGGACGGCGGCACAATGCGACGCGTTTTGATGCGCGTCAAAGCCGCATCAACATCACCTCCAGTACGCCGACAGCCTATGGTCCCGTGGGCGTGGTTATTGAAACGGACTTTTTCGGAACCGGCGGCACGGCGCTGACGACCAATTCCTATGGCGTTCGTCTTCGCAGAGCGTTTGGAACGTTCTACGGTTTCTTGATCGGCCAGGAATGGACGTCCTTTGGCGACAACGCTCAGTCGCCGGAGCTTCTGGACTTCAACGGCCCCGCAGGTCAAACGGCCATGCGCCAAGCCCAAATTCGTTACACCTATGACCTTAAAGACGGGAATACGGTGTTTGCGGCACTTGAAAATCCGGAGTCGGATGTGGATACGACTTCAACATCGGCAACGGCGACCACAATTAATCATTATCCTGATTTGATTGCGGGCTGGAAACACCAAGCCGGGTGGGGTCACTTTGGTCTGCGCGGCCTTGTGCGCAACAATGCCGTCAAGAGCAGCCCCGGAGATGCCTCGGTTTATGACGACGAAACGTGGGGCTATGGACTCGCCGCTTCAGGACGTTTCAAGCCGTTCGTGGATGAAAAGGCAGCCTATGCCAAGGACAGCTTTATGTTCCTTATTCAAGGCGGCACAGGCATTGGCCGGTATGTAGCTGAAGGCGTTTCATTGGCCGCCGCCACTGATTCAAGCAAAAACCTGCATGCCCTAACTACGTGGGGAGGCAATGTTGGCTATCAGCACTTCTGGGCAGATGGATTGCGTTCATCCGTCGTTTATGGCCACAGCCAGACGACGCTGAAGTCTTTTATGCCTGCCGGTGCTCACAAAAGGTCAGATTCCGTTCACGCCAACCTGATCTGGAGCCCTGTTCCAAGCGTGGATTTGGGCTTCGAATATTGCTGGGGTCGCGCAGAGGACAAGAACAATGCGGAAGGCTTCATGAACCGCCTTCAGGCAAGCGCCGCGTATCGGTTCTAAAAACTTAGGGAAGGGGGAAGATTTTCTCTCCCCTTTTCTATCTAAACGGGGGAGCACCTTAACGTGCTTCCCTGTTTTGTTATGGGGTGTACACATCGCTTTAGTAATAATAATTCGCACTTCAATGTTGAGCTTTGGCGAAGGCCAACCGCCCATAGTAAGTTGCTTTCCCTCCTCGATATTTTTACATCCAAGGGGGCTTACCTTCCTCATCGTTCGCAGTCTTTTGCGCAGCATAATTTCTCAGGGCTGCAATAAATCACTTGAAATCTAAGGGGCAAAGTGTCAAAGGTTAACAATAAATTAACCAAACGCGGGTTTTTTCCATGAGCGGAACTGCAAACGAGTCGGTGGTTATTAAGAAATATGCCAATCGGCGCCTCTATAACACGGCCACCAGTACCTATGTAACATTGGGAAACCTTGGTGAGATGGTCAAGGGCGGCATTGAATTTAACGTTTACGACGCCAAGAGCAACGAAGACATTACGCGCTCCGTTCTCGCTCAGATCATCGTCGAAGAAGAAGGCAAGACCGGCCAGAACCTTCTGCCCATCAGCTTTTTGCGCCGCCTCATCGGTTTTTATGGCGACAATATGCAATGGCTTGTTCCCAAGTATCTGGAGCACAGCCTGCAATCCCTGACGAAAAATCAGGAGCAGATTCGCGATTACTTCCAAAAAACATTCGGCAGCATGTTTCCGTTTAACAGCACGCTCGAGCAGATGAGCAAGCAAAATATGGCGATGTTCGAAAACACGATGCAGATGTTTTCTCCCCAAATGTTTTCTCCCTTCGGCGTTATGAACGCTAAAGACGAGAGTGAAGGCGCAAAATGCTGCGCCGCATTGCAGCCAAATTCGCAGCCTGTCTCGCAATGCAGTATTGCGGCAAAACAGGCGAGCAGCGAAGTTTCGGCTCCGGCAACTATTTCCGAAATTCATGCCAAGCCTAAAGAAAAGGCCAGGGAACAGGAGCCTGCGGCTAAAAAGAAAATAGCGGCGGTGGTGCCAACGCCCGAAACGACGAAAGCCGCGGCTCAGAAAGCTATTTCCGGCGAAGACGTACAAAACAAAATAGCCGCCTTGCAGCGCCAGTTATCCGACTTGGCGAGAAACAAAGCGTAAATGAATTGTTTAAATTCAGGGAGGGGATGGGAAAAAATTCCCATCCCCTTCTTTGCGTTTTGCCGTTTTTCAAAAAAAGCGATCCGTGCTTTCTTTCAACCCTTTGCCTTTTCACGATATTTTAACCGTTTCATTAGGCATTTCTTCATAGAATTTCATCTAGGATGCAGGTACATACGACACAGATCCCTTCAACGCGCATGACTGAATGTTCGAAATTATAGAAGAATCCGTTGCGGCGCTGATGACCAGTTTGCATCAGCCGATCGAATCGTTCATCCAATTGGAAACGGCGGACGACGGCACGACTTTGGCTGCCGGCGACGGGTCTTTGGTTACAATCGTTAAACTGTTCGGCGCGCGCCAGATTATCGGCGATGTCGAATATCAGTGGATTATCGATCAGGCGACGATCAAGCTCGGAGCCCGCTTTGATCGCCCCGGCTACGCCATGCAGATTTATTTCATGCGCGATCCGTCTTTGGCCGAGCAGGACATCGACAGCGTCATCAACAACAACCGCAGCGCTATGCGCGCGGCAGATCTGGATTTAAGCGACCTTTTGAATGAACGTCGCCGCCATTTGGCAAAATATATGGCGCATGAAGATATTTATTTTGTTTTATGGACGCGGCCGTCGTCGCTCGGCAAAGCCGAACTGACCGAAGCGATCAAGCAAAGAGGCGGCAAAAAGTGGGTTAAGGCTACGAACGCGCAGTATCCCATGCAGGCGCTTGAAGCTTTGCGGACGCGCCACAAAAGCTACGTCTCTTCCATCACGAGCGCGCTTGAAGAGCTGGGCATGAAAGCTCAGGTGATGACAACGCACGAGGCGTTGGCCGCAGTTAGACTGAGCCTTTATCCGCAACTTGGACACAAAGACTGGCACGCCAATTTGCCGGGCGATCCTTTGTTGCCGCGCGCCCCCCAGCACGGCGAAACCGATGTTTCCGATATTTTGTGGCCGTCCTTGCGTCGCCAATTATGTACCGAGGATGCGGCAGTCGTTTCTGGAAACATCGTACGTATCGGGTCTCTTTTGTGGGGCGGCGTCGATTTGACTTTGGCGCCATCCGAACCATCGCCCTTTCCCCAGCTTCTCGCCCGCCTGATCGACAACGATGTGCCGTTCCGCATGTCGTTTCTCGTCGAAAGCGGCGGCGTTCACGGATCGTCTTTCCGCGCCTTTGCGGCAGGCGTTCTGGGCTTTACCAATCAGGTCAACAAGCAAATCCGGGAATCTTTGCTTGCCTTGCAAAAACTGTCTCAAAGCGAACCCGTCGTAAAAATGCGCGTGTCATTTTCGACCTTTGCGCCTCAAAACAACCGCAAGCTTCTCGAAACCCGCATAGGCGCGCTCACGCAGGCCATAGAAGCGTGGGGATATTGCCAGGCTTCGTCGGCGGGAGGAGATCCTCTTGATGTCGTTATGTCGTCGGCGCTAGGCGTTGCCTGCGGATCGACGGCGCCGCCCGTCATCATGCCTTTCCACGAAACCATTAAATTACTGCCGTGGCAGCGCGCCTCCTCGCCGTTCAACGAAGGCTCCGTTATTTTCCGCACGCCGGATGGGCGAATTTGGCCATACCAGTCCGGAACGGCTCTAACGTCTTTATGGTTCGATCTGATTTTTGCGCAACCCGGCGCCGGCAAATCGGTTTTAATGAACGCGCTTAACCTCGGCACGATTCTCTCGGCGGGTATGGCGCATCTGCCTTATGTGGCCGTTCTCGACATCGGGCCTTCGTCTTCGGGGTTGATCTCCCTCATTCGCGATGCGTTGCCGCTTGAGCGCCGCCACGAAGTTTTGCACGTCAAATTGCGCATGACTCCCGATTACGCGATCAATCCTTTCGATACGCAATTGGGATGCCGTTATCCTTTGCCGGAGGAACGTTCATATTTGACCGAACTTCTGACGCTTTTGTGCACATCTCCGGGGCAAAAAGAGACATATGACGGCATGATGCAGTTGGTCGGCCTTTGCATCGATGAAATGTATCGTTGGCGCGACGACAGCGGCGCGAATGCCGAGCCGCGTCCTTATTTGGTGCGCATTGAACCTGAAGTCGATGAGGCTTTGGCAACGCATAACGTTCATTTGCCGACAGATCCCTACTGGTGGGATGTTGTGGATGCCTTGTTTGACGCAGGAGCCCATCACGAAGCCATGTTGGCGCAGCGTCATGCGGCGCCGACGCTGGTGGACGCCGTTACGGCGGCGCGCAGGCCTCAAATCAGAGCTCTCTTGGAAGAGACGCAGATAGGTTCTTCGGCGGAAACGGTCATCCATGCCTTCGAGCGCATGGTGGCTTCGGCGGTGCGCGAATTCCCGATTTTGGCTTCGGTCACGCGGTTCGATGTCGGCGGCGCGCGGGTTGTTGCGGTCGATCTTCAGGACGTTTCGCCCCAAGGCGATGCGAATGCGGATCGGCAGACTGCCATCATGTATATGTTGGCGCGCCATGTGACGGTACGCTCGTGGTGGCTCGGCGCGGACATGCTGCGCTCGGTTCCGGATAAATACCGCGTCTATCACGAGGCGCGTATTCGCGATATTCGCGAAACGCCGAAACGCATATGCTACGACGAATTTCATCGCACAAGCGGAAGCGCGGCGGTGCGCGCGCAGGTCATCCGCGATGTGCGCGAAGGACGCAAATGGGGCGTGCAAATCGTTCTGGCTTCGCAGCTTCTCAGCGATTTCACAAAAGACATGGTCGATCTTGCGACCGGCGTGTGGATATGCGGCACGGCGGTTTCGGATCGCGCTATTACCGATACCGCGCAAGTCTTCGGTCTTTCCGATACCGCGCGTTGGGTCATGCGTTACAGACTGACGGGGCCAAGGCCGGCGGGCGCTCCTGTCTTGCTGCTTCTTTCCACCAATGAAGGCCGCTACGAACAACATCTGGTCAATACATTGGGTCCCATCGAGCTTTGGGCGCTCTCGACCTCGGTCGAAGACGTTATGCTCAGAAACAGTTTGTACGAAGCCTTGGGCGCGGCGACGGCGCGGCAAGTTTTGGCCAAATACTTCCCGGGCGGTTCGGCGCGGCAAGAGGTTCGTCGTCGCGTGGTTCTGCATACGGAAAAGGGTGAAGTTGAATCAAGCGCAACATCGGCGGTGATTCAGGAAATGGTGCAGGAGCTCGTTAAATTCGCGCGCGAAGATCCCGCTAAGCTAATGGCGCAATAGTCCCTTCGCGTGAGACCGGGCTGCAAAACGCGGCGCGGGCAGGGCTTCTGTTCTTAAACCGCCATCAGTGTTCTTGCCGCGCTCTGCGCTTCCGCTACGCACGTACCTCAACGTACGCTGGCAAAGCGGTTCTCGAAAATCGCGTTTTTCGCCACGGCCTGACGCGAAGTGAGACGCTTCTTAGACTTAGCTGACGGTTAAGGTTAAAAATATTTACACAGATCGCCCTAATTACTTTCGCTTTTTTATGGTAAAATTACGTCATGAAGATAGCGAGTATCATTCAACTTGATTTTGACGGCACCCCAACTACGACAACGGTTGATCTGGAGTCCTTAAAGTGGGATTCGGCTCGAAAGATTTCCGCAGAGAAAAGGCCTGTCGTTACGCTCGATGATAGGGGCAATCCGAAAACAGAGTTGGTTGATTTAGAGCTATACGAAAAAATGCAAAAAGAAGGAAAAACCTGTTTTTGCATACACTGTAATAGACCCGTTTCTCTTTTCTACGAGGGAAGGGGAGGGGAAGTTCCCCAGCTCGAATTTGAACACGTCAAAATCGAAGACAGAGAGAGCTGCCCAATGGCGGCGCTCGAATATGTCTGTACTGAAAGGCCGCTCGACAAAACTATGTGCGGTTCGTTAAAAAGCGCCTCGCCTCAAGACCTGTGCAAGGAAAGAAAAAAACGCGCTGATTTTGTTTTCAATAAAATTGGCTTTAATCCAAGCATAGAGAACGTCAAAAAAAACAAAAAAGCCGCGGAAGATAATAAAGGCAAAGTCAATGAGACAATAGGATTCCTCTGGCACGAATTGACTGGCCGTTGGCCCAACGAGAACGATCAAAAAGAAAATGCAACATATAAGGCGCTTGCCTTTGCTTCCGACGGGATTCCAACCTGGGGGCTTCCCTTTGCTGCGGCGCTTTTTGCGGATTCCCAATTGCGCCGGCGCAGCAATAATCCGGGCTATTTCCGAAATTCATTCGAGTGGAAAAACAAAAGCGACTCCCAAGACGGAGAACAGCAATTTACGATCATGGGAATGGACGGCAAGGAAACACATCGATACCTGCCTAAATTTCTTCATCGCTTCTTCCGTAACCATAGGCCAACGGAAAAAACCATGAATGAGGACGGAGGCGGCGGCTCGCCCATTAAATTCGACGTTTCCGAGGCTTTTTTTGAAAGAATATATTTAATAACCAGGGGAATGCATCCCCAGAACAGCAGATTTGAGCGAGGCGCTCCCGGAGTGTCCCATTGTCTTTGATCCCCCTTGATTTATTTCCCTAATCAGGCCATCAAGTCCCCTCAATTTAGTGCGAGAAAACATATGCGTGCCGAAATACTTACAGCCATAGCCGACATCGAGAAATCGCTGACTCTGCTGAGGAGGCATCTTTGACTACGACAAAGCATGCGCGCGCCTTGACGAATTAAACAGTTTCGCCGAAAACCCCGAACTTTGGAACGACTCCGCCAAAGCGCAGAAGATCATGCGCGAACGCACACAGCTCGATCATGCTTTGACGGGCTATCGCGCCATTATCAAAGGTCTTTCCGATAACGTCGAAATGATCAAAATGGCCGAAGCCGAAGGCGACGCGCCGATGGTGACCGAGGCTGAAAACGCCGTTTTTGCCTTGCGCGAGACAGCCGCGCAGCGCGAGCTCGAAAGCCTGCTGTCGGGCGAAGCGGACGCGAACGATTGCTATCTTGAAGTCAACGCGGGGGCAGGCGGAACCGAAGCCCAAGACTGGGCGCAAATGCTTCTTCGCATGTACATTCGTTGGGCGGAGCAGCACGGGTATAAGGTCACGTGGCTCGACGAAAGCGTCGGCGAAGAGGCAGGCATCAAGTCGGCGACAATCCAGATATCGGGTCTCAACGCCTATGGCTGGCTCAAAACAGAATCGGGCGTGCACCGTCTTGTGCGCATCAGCCCCTATGACGCTAATGCCCGCCGCCACACCAGTTTCGCCAGCGCATCGGTAACGCCCGTCGTCGACGAAAACGTTCCCATCGAAATCAAGGATGTCGATTTGAAGGTCGATACTTTTCGCTCAAGCGGGGCAGGCGGCCAGCACGTCAACAAAACCGAAAGTGCAGTGCGCTTCACCCATATTCCAACGGGCATTATCGTCGCGTGCCAGCAAGAACGTTCCCAACATAAAAACCGCGCCAAGGCCATGGAGATGTTGCGCGCGAAGCTTTATGAACGCGAACTGAAAATAAAAGAAGCGGCGGCTGCCGACATCGAAGCGCAGAAAAGCGAAATCGGCTGGGGGCATCAAATCCGCTCTTATGTATTGCAGCCCTATCAAATGGTCAAAGACGCCCGTACGGGTGCCGAGACAAGCCAGGCGGGGGCGGTCTTGGATGGGGACATAGATATGTTCTTGCGAGCTTCCCTAGCGAGTCGCATCAAAGGGCATGTGGAATAACAGTGCGGGGAACTATCTCGCCTGCGTCGCCTGAGGCAACGGCGAATTCATTCTCATAAAGAAGTCGTTTACAGGAGCTTGCGCCGCTTGTACCGCGACCGGAGTGGTCTTCTGCGTCACGGCGGGTTGTTTCCTAAGAGCCCGTTCTCTAATTTCGACCTTTTCTTCGTAATACATTTTCAAAGCCGCCGCGATGGCTTCGGCATCGGGATGTCTTTCTTTGCGAAGATCGCTTAACGAGGCCGTCATCTCGACTTCGACCAAGGCGTTGCCGTCTTCCATCTTGCTTCTATGGATCATCTTGGCGACCAAAGCGGGACGGCGAATGGTTTTGCCGTTCAAGCCAACGGTCGGCAATACTTCCAAAGTTGCGCCCGCATATTCATAAAACTGGAAATCTCTCGGAAAACCGCTGTCGCGGATCATTCTCGGCGCATTTTCCGGATGCATCACACATACAGGTTTCTTCGAGGGAGGGCTTTTTTCCTCTTGCGCGGAATAAGCGCGATACTCTTTCGCGGGAGCCTTATTCCCCTTTGATCCGAAGTTCGGATATATGACGCGAAGAGAAAACATAATATGCATCCATAAAATGAGTCATTCTTCTATGATGCCCAGTTTAAGACAAAATGATTAAAATTTTACTTAATTGTCCGACAAGTTATGGGTATTTTTTTATAGGGAAAATCAATCGATTGTTCCTAATTTATGGTGTATAAAAAGTAAAGTTTTTGGATTATTCCACTCAATGTTTCCTTCCGCCCGCGCGATCTCGTTTCCCGCCGGATTGATTAATATCGTTACGGGCAGTCCGCGCAACGAAAGCGCCGAAGTCGCCCGCGATGCAGCATCGAGCGCTATCGGCAGATGTCTAATATTGTGCGCGCGATAGAAGGCGCTTACGATTCCGTCGTTCGAATTTTCCGCCAATGGCAAGACCATGAATTTTTTAGGGTCGAATTTTGTTTGCAGTGCGTCAAGCGCCGGCATTTCTTCGGCGCACGGCGGGCACCACGTCGCCCAGACGTTTAAAAGGATAAACTTTCCGCGATAGTCGGCCAACGTATGCTGCGCGCCGGACTCGTCTTCGAAAACCAAGGACGGCACAAGCTGCGGGGGCGTTGTGGAACGAAAAAAAGCTGTGCCCTCGTCCGCGCGTGCGGGGGAACAAAGAATTAAAAGCGCGAAGGCTACTCTTACAGGCGTCATCCCCGCCCCGTGTCGAAGCATGGGGCAGGCTCCGGCGGGGATCCATCTTTTTCTATTTCTTCCCAAATTCCAAACCGAAGGCTTGGTAGAAAGCGGGATGTTCTTGCCATTTCTCATCGACTTTGACCTCAAGGAACAAATGGACTTTACGTTCGAAAATTTTGGCAATCTCGGTTCTGGCTTTTTCGCCGATGGCCTTGATGCGCGCCCCGCCTTTGCCCAGAACGATGGGGCGCTGGTTCTCGCGGGAGACGACGATGGTTTGGCGGATGATAACCGAGCCGTCGCGTTTTTCCTCAAGGCTTTCGGGCAAAACGGCGGCCGCATAGGGCAGCTCTTGCTGTAATTGAAAAAACAATTGCTCGCGCGTGATCTCGGCGGCCAGAATTTGCGAAGGAAGGTCGGAAACCTGGTCTTCGCCGTAATAAAACGGGCTTTCGGGCATCAGCTCTATAAGGTGTCTTTTTAAATCGTCGACGCCGTCGCCCGTCAGAGCCGAGACCATAAATATATCGGAGAAAATACCCGTGTCGTTCATGGCCGCCGCTTGAGGCAGAAGCTTGGCAGGCTCAACCGCATCGACCTTGTTGAGCGCGAGGATAACCGATTTTTTCCGTTTTTTAAGTTCCTCGATAATTGCCGCGATTTTTTCGTTTTCTTTGCGCGCGGCGGCATCGACGATCAAAACAATCGCATCGGCGTCTCCCATGCTGTTCCAGGCGGCCTGAACCATTGCGCGGTCGAGGCGGTTTTTTGGGGCGAAGATGCCGGGCGTGTCGATAAAGCTGATCTGAATAGCGCCTTCGGTCATAATGCCCAGCGTGCGGATACGCGTGGTTTGAGCCTTGGGGCTGACGATGGAAACCTTTTGTCCGACAAGGCGGTTGAGAAGCGTCGATTTTCCGGCGTTGGGGGCGCCCAAAATCGCTACAAACCCGGCGCGGGTTTTTTTCTTTGGAGAAGCCTTTTTTGAACTCATTTTTTGAGAACCGTTTTTAATAATTTTGCCGCAGCCGCTTTTTGCGCGTCGCGCTTGGAGTTACCTTCGGCCTCGGCGGGAGGAAAGCCCTTAACGCTGGCCTCGATCACGAATTTTGGCGCATGGGCAGGGCCTGAGTTTTCGACAACGCGATACGTCGGCAAAGGCAGGCTTTGCCCTTGCGCCCATTCCTGCAAAGTTGTTTTGGGGTCGGCTGGAGTTTCTGAAACGGCAATATTCCGCTGCCAATACCGATGAATGAAGGCGCGCGCGGCCGGAAATCCGCCATCCAGGTACAGCGCACCGATAACGGCTTCCATGGCGTCGGGCAAAGTGGCCAGATTTTTTCTGGCGGCCTGGGCGTCTTCGCCACGCGCCAGTCGAACAAACGAGGCTAAACCGATATCGAGGGCGACGGCACGCAAGGCGTCGCGGTTAACCATTGCGGCGTGGCGCTTGGCCATTTCACCTTCGGCAGCTGCGGGGAATGTTTCATAAAGCCATTCGGCAATCGCCAGTCCCAATACGCGGTCGCCAAGAAATTCCAGACGTTCGTAAGGAGCGCCTTTTTTACGCGGGCGCGCGCCAGCCAACGAAGGATGCGTCAGAGCGTCTTCAAGCAGATGCAGATCGGCAAAGGCATGCCCAAGCTTTTCGGCAAAAACCGCAGGAGCGGGTTTCTCTTGGGAGGGAGGAGACATTCCTAATTAATCCTTGTTAAAAGCCTTGACCACCGCACTGCCCACGGCCATTTCCAAAATTCCCAGAAACGAGCATTTTCGTCGATCGAGAAGAAAAGAAGCTCGGCTCTTCCGACCAGATTTTCTTCGGGAACAAACCCGACGTTCTGCGTGCGGCTATCTTGGGAATTGTTCCGGTTATCGCCCATAAAGAAATAATGATGCGGAGGAACGGCAAAGACTTCAGTATTGTCGAGAGGCTGATCGTCACTAAGCTTCCGAATAATATGGGCGGGGCTTTGCGGCAGAAATTCCGTGTAATCGACGGCGTTGGACGGAGGTTTTGTTGCTTCCTCTTCCGCCAGATTCGGTAAGCGGGAACGTTCAACGGGAACGCCGTTAACATAGAGCATGCCTTGGCGCATCTGAACGGTGTCGCCCGGAAGCCCGATCAGACGCTTAATGTAATCGACGGATGGGTCGCGCGGCAGTTTGAAAACGACGATGTCGCCGCGTTTCGGCTCGCTTCCAAAAAGGCGCCCCGAAAAAGGAATAAGACCAAGAAAAGTACCCTTCGAGCCGTAGCCGTATGACAGCTTGGATACGAAAAGAAAATCGCCGACCAGCAAGGACGGGATCATGGAACTCGAAGGAATATTAAAAGGCTCATAAGCAAAAGTGCGGACGAAAAGCGCAATCAGCAGCGCAAAAACAAGCATGCGCAAGGTTTCCTTGCCGTTTTCGACAGCCGATTCTTTGGGCAGGGAAGATTCTTTGTCTTTGTCGGTCATGATTACGTCTTATCCCATAGGGTGAAGGAAGAAGCCAGAAGACAGGGTTTAGACCCTAAGAGGGGAAGGGAAGTCAACCTTGATGCCTAAGCCTTTGTTGTTATATCTATAACCCATTGAATATTATTAATATAATTAAAAAAACCATATTTTACCGTTGGTGGTAAATTTTTTTAAACAAAAAATTGCTCGAAAAAAAATTCCGGCTCCTAGAAAGCTCCAAAAGAGAACCATGGTTAAGAAACCGCTTTTTAAGGACTCGGGGATGAAAAACCATCCTTCAAGAGAAATAAAATTTCTCAATTACAAACAATAAGAAACTTTATTACTTGTTTCGGCGAGGCCAAAACAATAATTCATTGACGAGAAAATCCTTTATTATCAATGTGAAAACAAAATATTCACCTTCTTTTGCTATTATAGAAGATGCCTGGACGACCTTTTGAAGGGAAAAAGGACGTTGACAGGCGGGGGCGTTATGGACACCCTCCGCCGCAGGTTATTAATGGAAACCAGCAAAAGGCAAGTCTTGCTGAAATCTCCTCTTGGTTATGTGCGTGCAGACTCGTTGTACGCCGCCCCGGTTCTTCGGATGCTTTTGATTAGTACGTTGACCCTCTCCGTTGGTTTGAGTGGTCACTACTGGAAGCGTCCGGCTGCCGTTTTTACGGCCTCAGCCGTACCCGCCATTCATAACGCGGCGCGTGTTGTCGAAAGGTCTACGCCTGGTCAGACGGTAGCCAAGGTTAACAGGGCTGTGATCAACGCCATCGTTCCTCCTGAGGCGGTGACTCGCGAGGTCGAAATCGGCGGGGGACAGGACTTTTCCGATATGTTGAGCGATGCCGGCATTGCTACGGTAGATGCCAAGGCCGCCATGAACGCCCTTTCGCGTGCTTATCCGCTGCAAAAGCTCCGTGCAGGGCAGAACGTAACCCTTACCTTCAGTCGTACACCGCAGGCGGAGACCTTTACAAGCGCGGTTTTCCAGCCTGAGGACACAAAAGAAGTGACTATTGTTCGTAAGGCTGACGGCACCTTTGTCGCCAACGCCAAGATGATCCCCATCGTCCGTGAGCGTGTCGCGGCGCAAGGCGAGATTTCATCGAGCGTTTTTGAAGCCGGCGAGCGCGCAGGCGTTCCTTATGCGGTTATGGCCGCCATGATCCGCGTTTATGCGCACAGCATAGATTTTCAACGCGATATTCACCCCGGCGATCGTTTCGAAATTCTCTACGATCAGCCGAAAACGGTTCAGGGTAAGCCCGTGGGCGAAGGTTCTATCATTTACGCCGCTATCCATATGGATGGTCAGATTAAGCCGATTTACCGCGTGACCTTTGCCGACAAAACGGTCGATTATTTTGATGCCAAAGGCCGCAGCGCCCGCCGCGCCTTGTTGCGTACGCCCGTTGCCGCGGCTCGCGTGACGTCCCGCTACGGCATGCGTATGCATCCGCTTCTGGGATACAGTAAAATGCACCAAGGCGTCGATTTTGGCGCGTCACCGGGGACGCCCATCTTTGCCGCCGGTTCGGGCGTTGTTGAACAGATAGGCTTTAATGGTGGTTATGGCCGCTATATCAAGCTTCGCCATCCGGGCGGCCTTGTGACGGCTTACGGCCATATGAGCCGCTTCAATTCGCATCTTTATCGCGGCGCCCGCGTTAATCAGGGCGAGGTGATCGCCTATGTCGGAAGTTCGGGACGCTCGACGGGGCCGCATCTGCACTATGAAGTGATTGTCGCCGGTAGGCAGGTCAATCCGCTGAGCATCAAGACCCCTGTAGGTCGTGTTCTGGAAGGCGCGCAGTTAGCTCAATTCAAGAGCGGACAAGCGCACATCTATAAAGAATACACCAGCCTGATCGAGAAAAAGGGCCTGACGGCGCCGATCAAGGTTTCGGCCAGCGCGCCCATCCAAAAGCAACCCTAAAAACTTATCAGCGTTTTTCTCTCCGCCTCTGCGCCGAGGTCGGTATGTGCATCGCCTCGCGGTATTTAGCGACGGTGCGGCGGGCGATATCTATGCCTTCGCCGCGAAGCTTCATCGACAGATGGTCGTCCGACAGAATAGACGTGGGCTTTTCGCTTTCGATCATGGTGCGGATGCGCGCGCGCACGGCCTCGGAGGACATATCGTCGCCCCCGTCGCTGCGCGCCAAGGCCGTCGTGAAAAAATATTTCAGTTCGAACATGCCGCGCGGCGTGGCGACGTATTTGTTTTGTGTCACGCGGCTGATGGTCGATTCATGCATCTCGACTGCCGTCGCGATGTCTTTCAGGATAAGGGGCTTCAGATGATGCACGCCGCCCACGAAAAAGGCTTCCTGCTGGCGCACGATCTCGCCCGCGACTTTTAGAATGGTCGTGGCGCGCTGATGCATGGCCTTGACCAGCCAATTCGCCTGTTGCCAATGATTGGCGATGTATTCCTTGTCGGCCTTTTTTGATGCCGAGGCCTGAATTTGGGAATAATAGCGTTCGTTGGCCAGAACGCGGGGGAGCGTTTCCGTATTGAGTTCGATATGCCAGCCGCCGCCCTGCTGAGGGCGCAAAAAGACGTCTGGAACGATAGGCGGCGCCAAATCTGAAGCAAAGGCCAACGCCGGTTTCGGATTAAGCCGCCGGATTTCCGCAACCATTCCGGCAAGGTCTTCGGCATTGACGTTGCACAGGCGCATCAGCAGGGCGTTTTCGTGCTTTGCCAGAAGGTCGAGATGCTGCAACAAAATCGCCATGGGAGGATCGAGCCGGTCTTTCTCGCACAATTGCAAAGCCAGACATTCGTGCAGAGAGCGCGCAAATATTCCGCAAGGGTCGAAACGTTGCAGCCGCGCGATGATAAGTTCGAAATGATCTTCGGTTGCGCCGAGCTGCGTGCGCAAAGCCGCAAGATCGGCGGGCAAATATCCCGCTTCGTCTAAAGCATCGACCAGAGAAACGGCAATGAGGCGATCGGCGGGATTATTGAAATCGACACTGACTTGTTCCAAAAGATGCGCGCGCAAACTCGGCTTTTCGGGAATGTTTTGCGTCGCCGAAAATTCGTCGTCGTCAAAAGATCCGCCCGAGCCGACGGAAGAAAAACGATCTTCGTCAGTATACCCATCACTCGCCCAAGAATCTTCGCTTGGCGCTTCCGGCGTACTTTCGTGATTAGTGGGATTGAGGGGCGCATCTGAAGAAATGGAGCGGGAAATACTTTCCAGTCTTTGCAGGGCAATTTTTTCCGGAGAATCTTCGGCCTGATCCAAATCGTCGCGTTCGAGAAGGGGATTTTTTTCCAGCTCCTCTTCGACAAAAGCCCCCAATTCCATGTTCGTCATTTGTAGCAGTTTGATCGCCTGCTGCAATTGAGGCGTCATGACGAGGGTCTGTATCTGCCGTTGATCTATGCGTTGGACGAGATTCATTGGTGCGCTTCTCACATAACCCTAACTCGGACGGGGGACTGCTTTGTCGCTGCGGTGCTCGGATCCGCACGTACGAGAAAGTACGCTTGCGGTCCTGTGCTCCTCGCTTCTCGCATTCCCCTCGTCCGAGCGGGTTCTGTGAGAAGCTATGTTTGAAAAGTAGAGGGAAAATCATTAACGAATCATTTAGATTTTACGATTTGGCACTATTTTTGCATGGAATACAAGTAGGGAAGACACCTTACTAGGTCTGGCGCTGATTCCGCCTCTATCGCTATGATATACCTTGATTTTCCCAAACCCCAACATACTGAAAACACACGATAATTTTCAATATTAAGAATTTGCTGAGACTATTTTGATATAGTGTCTCCATATTCGAACTCTATTTTTGAAGGAATTTATCATGTTGGGATTCGATTTCAGAACGGATTTGGAAAACAACAACAAGCAGGATACTCGGGAAAACAGGCGGCTTGGGACAATCAGAGAAAACGAAATTGTCGAGGCGGTTGCCGCTGATATCGTTCTCACGTGTGAGCTTGCGGCTGCTATGTCCGCTCGTAAGAAAAGTGGTTTTATGGAGGCGTCTACCCTTACTCAGACAAAGACATATCAGAATGACAGGGAAAAAAAGTTTCTGAAAGATCAAGCGACATTGCTTGTGGACGCAATTCGCAAGTTACAGAAAGCGAAAACATCCGATGATACGGAGGTCGCTACTAAACAGGCCAAAATAGCGCTTGACCCTCTAAGAAATAAATATGGGACTTTTGTAAGAAAGATTGAAAAACAATTCTTTCCAGAACCAGAGGTTCTTATTGTGGAAAGCGGCAAGGCGCTTAGATCTACGCGACCCGTTGGCGTAACAACTAATGTTAAGTTTAGAACTAATATTATTAAGCACGTTCGGTAATTATTAGCGTTTTCTCTTTTGGGAGCAAAAAGGCTGTTTTCAGAAATAGAGCTCGAATATTTTTTGGCTATAGCCGCCACTATTATTTAAAGGTGTCTCATATGATGGAAAACCAAAATTACATTCCCTTTAAATGGGGCGATACGAAAATTAAGACCGAGAGCTTGATCGATAAAATCGAAAGGTCTCCGAGAGTTGTCCGGACGCCGAAGGACAAGTCCTATTTAGGGCTTTGCACTCTTCCTCTGTTTGCAACGGTGCGCTGTTTGCAAGACGGACTAAAAGTATTTGAGGGGGAGGCGTCGCGTGAGGAAAAGATAGCGGCAAATAAAGCAATTCAATTTTCAATCATAGAAATATCAAGACACGGATACGAAGACTACGCCGCCGGAGTACTCAAGGCATGGACTACGCAAGAGGTGTTTCAGCTTGATCCGTCTCATCCGAAGGACATTGAACACTATTATATAGGGAGAAGCGGTATGTCTCCTGCAGCTGCCGCGCCTTAAATATTCAGAAAATCCTTAAGAATCATCGCCCTTACAATTTTTTTGTAGGGGCGATTTCTTTTTATTTATACTTAAAATGGGCATTATACCAAACGACCAATGAACGTTGCCGTGCCGTTAAACATCACTCGCTCTGCGCTCCGCTTATATCTTGTTGAAACACCTGCTTTTTCGCATCACGCTGCACGCAACCGCTCGTGACCCAAACTGGGAACTTCATCCGTTTATTGGTATTAGCCCTTGCATTTATAGCCCAATTGGCTATGGTCGGGGCGTCATATAGGTGATTTTGGAGGTGGGCCGAAAGCCCGCCTTTTTTGTTACCTCTTTGATGTCGTCGCGATTGCGACGGAAGATGTTTTTGTTTCGGAACGTATTTGTGAATGTCTAAGGCCGTTGAAAGCAGGATTGCGGATTTAATCGCAAGTAAGGTTGAAGCCGCCGGATACGATCTCGTCCGTATACAGATTGTGGGCGGCGGAAAGTACGCGACGTTGCAAATTATGGCCGAACGCAAGGATGGCGTCGGCATGACGGTTGAAGATTGCGCAGGCCTCAGCAGCCTCGTGTCCTTGATTGTCGAGGCGGATGCGGACTTGGCGGATCGTTTTGGTTTGGAGGTCAGTTCGCCGGGTATCGACAGGCCGCTTGTGAAGATAAAGGACTATGAAAAGTATTTAGGTCACGTTGCGAAAGTTGAGTTGAACAAACCGATCGAAGGCCAACGTCGTTTTCAGGCCAAGATCAAATCCGTTTCGAGCGAGGAGATTGAGTTCGCTCTGGACGCAAGAGTTTTGAAAGTGCCGTTTCAAACTATCGAACGCGCAAAGTTGGTGCTTACGGATGAGTTGCTAAAATCTAAGGAGAAGTGAAAATGGAGTTACTACAGGTTGCCGAAGTTGTTTCCCGCGAAAAAGGGATCGAACGCGACGAAGTTCTGGCCGCGATGGAACAGGCCATTCAAAAAGCCGGCCGCGCGAAATACGGGCATGAACACGATATCCGCGCCGAAATCGACCGTAAAACGGGCGAAGTGCACTTGCAGCGCTGGCTTCAGGTGGCGGATCCCATTGAGAACGAATTTACGCAAATAACAGTCAAGGCCGCGAAGAAAACCAAGTCTGACGCGCAAGTCGGCGACTTTATCGTTGACGACCTTCCCCCCATCGAAATGGGACGCATTGCGGCGCAGACGGCCAAGCAGGTCATCGTGCAAAAGGTGCGCGAGGCCGAACGCCATCGCCAGTTCGAGGAATACAAAGATCGCGTCGGCGAAGTCATCAGCGGCATCGTCAAGCGCGTCGAATACGGCAATATCACCATCGATCTGGGACGCACCGAAGCCATGCTTCGCCGCGACGAAAGCTTGCCGCGCGAACATTTCAAAAACGGCGACCGCGTCCGCGCCTACATTTACGACGTACGCGAAGAACAACGCGGGCCGCAGATTTTCCTGTCGCGCACGCATCCTTTGTTTATGGCCAAGCTGTTCACGCAGGAAGTTCCGGAAATTTACGACGGCGTCATCGAGATTAAGTCCGTTGCGCGCGATCCCGGAAGCCGCGCTAAAATCGCCGTCGTGTCGAACGACAGCGGCATCGATCCCGTCGGCGCTTGCGTCGGCATGCGCGGCAGCCGCGTTCAGGCAGTCGTCGGCGAATTGCAGGGAGAAAAAATCGACATCATTCCTTGGTCGTCCGATCCTGCGACGTTTGTCGTCAACGCGTTGGCTCCGGCTGAAGTCGCCAAGGTCGTGCTCGACGAAGAAAACAACCGCATGGACGTCGTCGTTCCCGACGAACAATTGTCGCTCGCCATCGGCCGTCGCGGACAGAACGTCCGTCTGGCCTCGATGCTTACGGGCTGGGACATCGATATTCTGACGGAAAAGGAAGAATCCGATCGCCGTCAGCAAGAAGTTTCAACGCGCACTGCCTTGTTCATCGAAGCTTTGGCCGTCGATGACGTGATTGCGCATTTGCTCGTGACCGAAGGCTTTACGAAGGTTGAGCAAATTGCGGATACCCCTATCGATGAGTTGGGCGAGATCGAAGGCTTCGATTCCGAAGTCGCCGGAGAATTGCAGGAACGCGCCCGCAATTGGCTGGCTGAAAACGCCGCCAAGCTTGAGGCTCGGCGCAAGGAACTGGGCGTCGTTGACGAAGTCGTTGCTTTGCCGGGACTCGCTATCGAAATGGTGGTCAAGCTCGGTGAGAAGGGTATCAAGACTCTTGATGATGTCGCGGATCTCGCCAGCGATGAGCTGCGCGAGATTGTCGGAAACGATGAACTGAATGAGGCCAAAGCCAATGAGATCATCATGGCTGCGCGAGCTCATTGGTTCAACGATCCGCCGTCGGCGTGAGATGAGGACCGAAACCCATAATGACAGCAGTTTTCAAACGTGCTCGGAAAAAAGCGGAAAGCCCGGAAGGGATGAAAATCCCCGAAGAGGGGCGCCGTTGTCTGGTCACGGGCGAATCGAGACCGCGGACAGAAATGATCCGCTTTGTCATAGGGCCTGAGAACGCCGTCGTTCCAGATCTTTCCGAAAATCTTCCCGGACACGGGTTATGGGTCACGGCGACAGCCGATGCCGTTCATCAAGCAGCCAAGAAAAATGTGTTTTCCAAAGAAGGGGGCGTGCGCCCGGCGGCCACATTAGCCGAGGACGTCGCTAAACTTCTTCACAAGCGTTGTTTGGGTTTTCTGGGGCTTGCGAAGGGGGCGGGGATTGCCGTTTTAGGCGAAACCCAGACCGAATCTGCTCTTCGAGCCAATAAACTCGCGCTTTATCTGCATGCGCCCGACGCGACGCGCGAGCTTGATAACCGAAATTCTATTCCCGATTGCGGACTTTTTTCCCGCGACGCTTTGGGGGCGGCGCTTGGTTACGAGCAAATCGTCTATGCTGGTCTTGCGCCTCACGGAATTACGAAAAAACTAATGCTGGAAATTAAGCGGCTTAGGTCTATGACTACTTTGCCTACCAAAGGAAAGAGTGAAGGATAAGATGACGGAAGAGAAGAAAAAATCGGTTTTAAGTCTCGGCGCGCGTCCCAAACTGGAATTAAAAAAGCCGGTCGCAGCGACCTCCGGCGGCGCATCGGAAACGGTGCGGCAAAGTTTTTCGCATGGCCGATCCAAAGCCGTCGTCGTTGAAGCCAAGAAAACCGTCAAGCGCGGCGAAGGCGAAGGAACCAAAGGACCCGCCTCAAAAACAACATCTAGCGTCAATAAAAGCGGCCGTTCGACCAGCGCTGTTTTGCATACGTTGACAGCGGGCGAACGCGAAGCGCGCGCCCGCGCTTTACGCGGCGCCGCAGCAGAACCAAGCCGGATAGAGCACGATTATTTTCAGGCCGAGGTCGTTCGTCCTTCCGTCGAGGAAGAAACGCCCTCAACCCCGATGACGCGCGATGGTTTGCGCCAGCGCGAAATGGAAGAGCTTCGCCATATTCAAGAACAGGAAAAAACAGAAAGCGCGAAAAAGAAACAAGAAGACGAAGTTCGCCATCGCGACTTGCAGGCGGCGCGCCGCCCCGCAGGAACAACAGCCGAAGACAGAAGCCGCAGTGCTGTGGCGCGTCCGGGCGAAAGTCTTTCGGGACGTCCGTCGCATCGCGCCGTCGGTAAGCGCGAGGACGAAGAAGAAGGGGGGCTCCGTAAACCGGGTCGCCTTCCGCCGCGCCGCGGCATAGGCGATGAACGCCGCGCCGGTCACAAAGTCAACGTAACGCAGGCGTTGTCCGACGAAGAAGGCGGAGGTCGCCGCCGTTCAGTCGCTTCCATGCGCCGCCGCGCAGAACGTCATCGCCGCGAAGCGATGGAGCAGCAGCACCAAGAGCCCATCAAGGTTATGCGCGACGTAACCATTCCTGAAGCCATTACGGTACAGGAACTCGCCAACCGCATGGCGGAACGCGGCGTCGATGTGATCAAGATTCTTATGAAGCTCGGCGTCATGGCAACCATTACGCAAACCATTGATGCCGACACGGCAGAACTGGTTGCGACTGAATTTGGACATCGTATCAAGCGCGTGACGGAAGCCGATATTGAATCAGACATCGGCGGAATTAAGGATACGGCGGAAAACCTGAAAGCCAGAGCGCCCGTCGTTACCGTTATGGGCCACGTCGATCACGGCAAAACGTCGCTTCTTGACGCACTGCGCCACACCTCCGTCGTCGCGGGCGAAGCGGGCGGCATTACCCAGCACATCGGTGCGTATAGGATTATTCTGCCCGAAAAGTCCCATGGCTTCGATTGCGTGACATTTATCGATACGCCGGGTCACGCGGCCTTTACCGAGATGCGTTCACGCGGCGCTCAAATTACGGACATCGTTGTTCTCGTGGTAGCGGCCGACGACGGCATTATGCCGCAAACGATCGAGGCTATTAAACACGCTAAGGCTGCAAACGTGCCGATTGTTGTCGCGATCAACAAATGCGACTTGCCTGCTGCAAAGCCCGACCGCGTGCGTCAGGAATTGCTGCAACATGACATTCAAGTCGAAGAGCTGGGCGGCGAAGTGCTGTCGGTTGAAATTTCCGCCAAAACGAAAAAGGGTCTCGACAAGCTTCTGGATGCGATTTTGCTGCAAGCAGAAATACTCGACCTTAAAGCCAATCCCGACCGCACAGCCGAAGGCTCCGTGGTCGAAGCCAGACTTGAAAAAGGTCGCGGCTCCGTTGCGACGGTTCTGGTCAGACGTGGGACGCTTAAGGTCGGCGACATCTTTGTCGCAGGCAGCGAATGGGGCAAAGTGCGCGCGTTGGTCGACGATCGGGGCAATCCCATAGCTTCTGCAACACCGTCGATGCCTGTCGAAGTTTTGGGCCTCAACAGCACGCCGAGCGCGGGCGACGAACTCCTTGTCGTTTCCGACGAAGCTAAAGCGCGCGAAATCGCCGAATTCCGCCTCCGCCGCAAGAAAGCCATTGCCGCAGCGGCCTCGACGCCGCGCGGCAATTTCGAGCAGATGATGCAAAACATCAAGACGGGCGCGGCCAAAGAATTGGCAGTGCTTATTAAGGGCGACGTCCACGGCTCCGTCGAAGCGATCAAAACTGCGCTTGTCAAGCTGACGGACGAAAATACCGAAGTGAAGGTTCGTGTGCTCGACTCCGCTGTCGGCTCCATTACGGAATCCGACGTGACGCTCGCCAAGGCGTCGAACGCCATGTTGATCGGCTTTAACGTACGCGCTAACGCGCAGGCTCGTGAAATGGCTAAACGCGATGCCGTCGAACTACGTTACTACTCGATCATTTATAACGTGATCGACGACGTGAAGCAGGCCTTATCGGGAATGCTGGCGCCGACCTTACGCGAAAACTTCCTTGGCAACGCGCAGATTCTGCAGGTCTTCAACATTACGAAGGTCGGCAAAGTCGCAGGTTGTAAAGTCACCGAAGGCGTTGTTAAGCGCGGTGCAAAGGTTCGTTTGCTTCGCGACAACGTCGTCATCCACGAAGGTTCTCTCAAAACGCTCAAGCGCCTTAAGGACGAAGCGAAGGAAGTTCGCGAAGGCTTCGAATGCGGCATGGCGTTTGAAAACTACGACAACATTCAAGCAGGCGACGTTATCGAGTGCTTCGAGGTTGAAGAAATCGCCCGGCAGCTTTAAGTTCTGCGCAACAGCTGGATGCCGTCGTCCTGTGCGCTACCATACCTGCGATTAATCCGGAAAACGGTTCCCGTTTTTGGGATCCGTCGGGGTGATTCGCGGTTTTCCCTTTCCTTTCATCGCTAAATACTTTCATCGAAGAGGGAAGGGGGGCGTGTGGGCGCAAAGCACACCAAGAACTGGCAAGAAATTACCAAAATTTGACTTCAGGTTGAATGAGTTGGAAAAATACAAAATCCGATAATTCGCGATCTTAGGCGGCGTTTTTAAAGCTGTCTTTGTTTCGGTGTCGAATCGTTCTTCTTTGGTTTTGTGCCTTTGAAGTTACTCGCAAAAATTTTTATTTACGTTCTGTTAACGCTTCCATTCCGCCCCAAAAAACTGTTATGGTGCAAGGCTCATGTCGCACACGGATGGGACACGGTTTGTTCTCTTGTCGAAACGATAAGAATCAGGCTCTCCATCTATCAGGTAATAACGGGAATTAGAGGATCAAATGGTTCCGCAAACGACTCCACTAAGTTCTTCTCCAGCTCATGCTCCGACGCCCATTGCTGCAAAACCAGCAGAAGTTAAGAAACCGGTCTCACCCAAGACGTCCGGGAAAGCTTCCATGCCTTTCTGGGTTGGCCTCGGCATTTCTCTTGCCTGGGTAACGATTGTTCTCGCCGTTGTCGGCAAAGCAGGCGCCGCGCATAGTTTTGGCGGCGTTGCGTTAGCCGATTGGGCCGTCGGCATTTCCGCCGCCGTTTCTCCCGTCGCCATGGTGTGGATGGTTACCGCGTATTTACAGCGCGCAACCGACATTCAAACGATTACCGATCCTTTGCGCCGTCAGTTGACTCTTATCACCGGCGAATCCGGCGCGGCCGATGCGCGCATCCGTCGTTTTAACCAAGCTATCCGCGAGCAAATCGAATTGTTGCGCAGCGCGCAGAACGTTAGCCAGGAAGATATGGAAGCGGTCATGGATCGCGTGCAACAGCATCGCGCCGATCTCGAACGCTTCGAAAATGTCAGCACGCAACAGGTTAAGGAAATCCAGGACGTCGTGCGTCGCAGCATGTTCCAGATTGAGCAGATGATGGATGACAAGTTCACCATGCTGCGCGTTCTTGACGGTAAGCTGCAGCAAAACGGCGAAGGCTTTGCGCGGCAGGTCGAAACGGTTGGCGGGCAAGTTGCCCAGATGCTCGAAGACGTCGAGAAAACGTCCACGCAAATCGCCGATGCGCTCGACCGCGCCCAACGCGATAGCCAAAAATTGTCCGAAACCTCGCGCTTGCAGGAAGCAAGCCTTACGACAGCTGCTGAATCGGCAGCGGAAACGCTGGGTGGATTGTCCAGCAAGATCGACCTTAGCGTCGCGCGTTTCCTCGAACGCGCCTCGACGGCGCGCGAAGAAGCAACGCAGATGGCTCAAGCCCTCGATGCGCAAACCAGAACGCTCGACGATTTCAGCGTGACATTGCCGGCGCGCGTCAGCGAAGCCGAGTCCGTTTTACGCGGCGTTGCCGATCGTTTGTACGCCAGCGAACAATTTGCGCGCGAACAGGCGGTCAATCTCAGCGAGAAGCTGTCGCATCAGGTTGACGGGCTTCAAAACTTTATGAACCGTTTTGCGGAGGGCTTTAACGAAATCGGTTCCGGCATCAATCGTCGCCAAGGCGATTTGAAGGATTTGGCCGAACGCATCGACACCACGGCTACCGGTTTCTTCGGCTCGTGGGAGAAGTCGATCGATAATCTCAACGATCGCATGGGCAATTCGTTGTTGCGCTTCACCGTCGTCAACGACGAAACGCGCCGCAATGCGGAGTCCGTGTCCGCGCATCTGACCGATACAACGGGCAAGTACGAAGATGTCGTCACGCGTATGCACGCGTTGTCGACCGACAGCAGCGCTCAGATGAAGACAATGACCGAAGAGGTCGTGTCGCACTTATCGCAATTCGAGAAATTAAGCGCCGCTTCAGCCCATGCGGGCGAAGAAGTGCAGAAACGCGCCAACGACGCTTTGCAGAATTTGCAACACGTTTTGGATCGTGTCCTTGCCGCGCGCGACGCGACGCATTCCGTCGGTCAGGCTCTCGTCAAGGACATCGGCGAGGCCGTGAACCAGAACGAGAAGATGATTCAACGCCTCAACGAAACGGCTCAGTTGGGCGCGCGCGCGATCAGCGCCGCGACCGAGAATTTGGGACGCCAGGAAGGCGAAATCCTGGGCAAGGCGCGCGCCAGCGAAGCCGTGCTTTTAGAGACCGTGCAAAAACTGCAAACTCAGGCCGAAACGGCGGGCAAATCCTTGCGCGAGCAGACGGTAAGCCTGATGAACCTCTTGGCCGAAGCTCAGGGCCAGATGTCCGCGACCGACCAAAAGCTGCAAAGCTTCGCCGCGCAGGCGGTGGCGCCCGTCCAAAAGGCGGTCGAACGCCTCGATGCGAGCGCAGAGCAGGGGCTAAGGACGTTGGGCAATTTCGGCGAAGGCTTGTCCGCGCAAGTGGAACGCCTGCAGGAATTCCATACCCGCATCGGCGGCCTCAGCCAGGATATGACCAAGACAACGGCGGAATCCGCCGGCGCCTTCGAATCCTTGGGCGATCGTTTTGCCAAGGTTCGCGCTTCGCAGGAAGAAACGGCGCGGCACATGTTGTCCCAGTTCTCCGCTATGTCGGACAGTTTGCGGCATGAGGTGACGAGCCTCGACAATCAGGCGGCTCAGGCCATCGAAGTGCTGCAACAGGCGGCGATGCTTGTCGGCGAGCAATCCCATCAGATGATGGAAAAAGCTCAATCTTCGGGAACGCAGATTACGGAAGTCGCGACATCCCTGCAGGCCGAAGCGGCGCAAATTCAAGCCGTCATACGCCGCCAGACCGACGGCGTCGGCGCCGAATTGTCGCGCGCCGAAGAAAAATTCAATATGCTCAGCGAAGTCATTCGCGAGAAGGCCAATGCGGCGCATGCCTTGATCGATCTTACAGCAGCTCATTACGGCGATGTTTCCGAGAAGCTGGAAGCCAACGTTGAGACTGCGCACGGCAAGGTCGAAACGCTTAATGCCGCCTTGACGCGGCAGTCCGACCAAATCGAAGCCAGCGCATCGAAGATCGAAAAGCATGCCGTCGAGATCACGGCAGCCGGCAACAATGCCGTCGACAGGCTGTCTATACTTAAAGAAAAGATGATCGACACGCACGATGCGGCCGTCGCTCATAGCAATAAAGCCATCGATAAACTGGACGAAACGACCACGGCGTTCCAGAACAGCACGACGGCGATGATCGTTTCGGCACAAACAGCAGCCGATGCCGTTATCAAATCGAGCGATACGCTCGACGAGAAAGCCGACAAGCTCGTTAATTGCGGGCAGCAGATCGCGGGCGTCTTGAATGAGCTGACGCAAGCAACCAGCGCTTTGTCGGAAAAGGCTTCGACGATCCGCCACAGCATGGAGCAACAGAACAGCCGTCTCTTGATGCAGTTGACGGACTCGGTTTCGCAGTTGGATTCGACGGGCAACGAGTTCCGGAAGCTGATCACGGCGGTCACGGAAGGCTCGGACAAGGCTTCGGCTCGCTTTAACGAAATGACGGAAGTCGCAGACAAGCGCATCAGCAGCACGACACAAGAGTTGTACACCACAGCGGAGAGGGTCGAAAAAACGCTTTCCGAATTGGGCGTCAATATTACGCAACAGGCGGCGACGATGACGATCGTCGGCGACCAGATCGGCGAACAGCAGAAAACGTTATTTGACGCCAATGAAAAACAGCGCGTCCAATTGCTCGATTTGTTCGATAGATTGACCGTTGCGCATAAACAGGCCTCGGATGTTGCCGAAAAGACAATTTCATATTTGTCTCAATCGCTTACAGAAATCGACCATCAGGTCGGCGACGTCAGCGACAGGTCGCAAACGGCCATCGGCAATATCAAGATTGCCAGCGCCGGATTCTCGGATCAGTCGGCTCTCTTATTGCAGAACGCGCAGGCGGCGGAACAGCAGGCGCGCACCGTTCTTCAGGTAACGTCGGCATTACAAGAACAAGCGTCTCAATTGCGCGCCAGCTTGCAGTCGGAAAGCCAACGCGCAGGCGAAAGCCTCGGCGCTTTGCTCAGCCGTTTGACGACAGGCGGCACGGAAGTGCGCGAGATGGGCACTAGCACGAACGTTGTTTTGTCGAATTTGCAACGCGCGCTCAGCTCTCAGACGGCGGAACTCAACACCGAGATGGAAAAGATCGGCGAACGCCAACGCACGCTGACTGTGGCGCTTGACGCGCAACGGGAAACGATCGGCAATCTTCTGAACCGCTTAACAGCCGCACAGGATCAGACGGCTTCTGCCGCTGAACGCACGGTCTCGCGTTTGACCGAAGGAGCGAAGCAGATTGCGCAAAACGTAGAGGTTATCGACGCCCGCACTCAGGATGCGTTAAACCACGTGCAAAAGGCATCGGCAGGATTCTCTTACGAAACCGAAGTCATCGGAAAGAATGCACAACTGGCCGTTGCCGATGCCCAACAGGTTTTGGCTTCTGCCACGACCATGCGCGAACAGATCGACACGCTGCGTAACTCGATACGCGAAGAAGGCGACTCGACCGGCAATATGCTCAGTTCCTTGCTGAGCAAGGTCAAGCTCGGGGCCGAAGATATCCGCAGCGCCAGCGTGCTGACGGAAACGTCATTGACGAACTTCAACGCCAACGTCACGCAGCATAGCGCTGTCCTGGCCGAGTCCGTAAAGACTCTCGATGAGCGTCAGACGTCGTTGGTTTCCTCGCTCAACGCGCAACGCGATACGATAGGCGGCTTGCTCTCCCGCTTCGCTCAGGCGCAGGAAGAAACGGTCACTGTTGCCGAACGCACGGCCTCGCGCCTCAACGAAGAAGCACAAAGCATTGCCACCAGCATCGATTTGATCGGCGCTCAGGCCAGCACGACATTGGCCAGCGTTCAGGCTTCCGTCAGCGGCTTTGCCGAACAGGCGGTTGCAATCAAGTTGCAGGGTCAGCAGGCCGAAGAGCAGGTTCGCAATATGATGTCGGCGACGTCCGGCATGCAGGATCACGCCAAGGCTATGCGCGACTCCATACAATCCGAGACGGGTCGTGTGGTCGAGCTTCTGTCGAGCGTCATCGACAAACTCGATACGGCGACAAACCAACTCAAGACGCAGGACAGCGAAACGACGAAGGATCTCGATCAGACGACACAACGCTTGTCAAGCGTCACGCAAGTCGGCGCCGATCTCCTGCAAACTCAGACGCAGGCATTGAACGTCGCCATGGATCAGGCCGAAACGCGCATGAGTCAGGCCAACGCCAAGGCCTGCGAGCAAATGAAGCAGGTTATCGAAGCCAGCGATAAGGCCGAGGCGAAAACGCAGACGTTGGCGAACGCCGCCGAATTTGCGACCAAACGCCTGGTTTCATTGCGCGACACGATGGCCGAAACGGACAAGGAAGGGCGTGACACAGCCGTCAATGCGTTTGGACGCATCGAAGAAGTCAAGGCTCTGCTTAAAGACCAGATGCAGCATCTGGTCGACGAGTCGCAAAAGGCGGTCGAACAAGTCTCGGGCGCCACGCAGACTCTCGTTACGCAAAGCGACGCACTGCGCGCCAATCTGTCGTCGTCGGAATCGGCGTTGACCGAAGCCGCGAACCTCGTTCGCGAAGAGGCCAAGCAGATTCCCGCCACGTTGAATCGCGGCGTTTCCGAAATCGAAGCTGCGACCAGGCTTTTCAAGAGCCATACGACGGAAGTCGATCAGGCGATGGTCGGCACAGCCGATCGCTTTATCTCGGTTACGGCGCACGCGCGCGAAAACCTTGCCGAGGAAATGAAGAACGTCAGCAGCATCGCCGACGACGCCGGAAAGATTCTCGATGGGTTCAACCAATTGTTGGTCGAGCAAGTGGCCTCACTCAGGCAGAACACGGCCATGCTTTCGGGCGAACAGCAAGACCTGGTCGAAAAGGCCAGCCTTGGCGTCACGTCCTTGGCCGAAGCCAGCCAGCGTCTTTTGGCACTGCGTACCGAAGCTATATCAACGGCAGAGCGTTTGGTTCAGGAATTCGACATCCTCGACCAGCGCGCGGCGATGACGGGAGGGCGTCTGGCGCAGGCGGGCGAAGGCATTTCCAAGCAGGTCGAAGCCATATCGGTGGCGACGGCCAATGCCGAAGGCCGCATCACAAGCGTCGGCGATACGCTGCGCGACCAGTTGGATCGCATCCGCGGGGGCTTGCAAGGCCAGATCGACGAGATCAGCCGCGGCTTGCTGCAGATTACGGCTCAGCTTGAACGCACGGGCGCCAATTTGCGCTCGACGGCGGTCGGTGCGGTGGCGGACGTCGAACGCGTCGGCCAGCGTTTCGGAGAAACAGGCTCGGCGGCGGCGTCTCAGGTTGCTGCGGAAACCGAAAGAATGCGCAAAGCGACGGAAGACGTCGAAACAATTCTCGGCGGATTCAGCGAAAAGTTCGACCAAATGATCGACCACATGGCGCAAGCCGGAGCCGACATCAAGTATCAGGAAGGCACGGCGATCGAGCATCTGCAACGCATGTTGGGTCAGCTCGGCTCGATAGCCGAGAAGCTCGAAGGCGCGAAGGCGCTGTCGGGCGACGTCAGCCAGCGCGCGATCGAACGTTTGGACGAAGTCGTCACGGCGGTTCAATCGCAGATGAGCAAGCTAACGTCCGGCGCTCAAACGGCGGCGGGCATTATGCGCGGCATCGGCCAGATCTACAGCGACCAGACGGGCTCGCTGACCAAGGGCGTGGGCGAGGCGCATAATCAGGTTCTCAGCATGAACAAGAGCATCGACGATATGCAACGCCGCACCGATCATATGCGCGCTGCGCTCAAGATGCAGGGCGAAGATCTGATGAACTCCATGCGTACGATCTTGAACCAGCTGGAAAGCACGGGCGACGGGCTGTCTGACGCCGTTCATCGCAGGCTGGAAGAGCAACAAGCGACGAAACGGGTCATCTAAAAGCGGGGCGGGTTATGCTGTTTCAAAAACAAATGAAACCGCAGCATCTTGCCCCGGAAGCTTCTTTTGCGTGTTCTGACGTTTTTCCCAAGTCGGCGGATACGCAGCTCATAGAAATCAAGAAAGAAAAACTCTTCGCAAAAGATGTTTGCGGAGAAACCCCTTTACCTGCCTTCGAAGGACGATAAGCGAAGGACGACAAACGAGAAAGAGCGAGCGTGGACGGCATTATCAGTCACTATGGCAGCTTGGAGCCCAATACGCTCGTTGCGTTTGGGCTGCTCTTGTTGTTCGGCGTCTTTGGGGGGGTATTAGCCAATCGTGTTTCTTGGCTCCCGACGATTTCAGCGTTCATGCTGATAGGCCTTGTTTTTGGTCCACACGGAATCAACATCTTTACCGAATCTATATTGCTGGAATCTGAGCTGCTTGTCGATATTGCCTTAGGGCTCATTCTTTACAAGCTGGGGAATATGATTCATCCGCGGCATATTTTGCGTAACAAGACGCTTCTTTTGACATCGTTATTGGAAACGAGCCTGACTTTTTTCAGCGTTATGTTTATCGTTATGGCTTGCGGTTACAATGTCGCCATCGCGGCGCTTATCGGCGCCATTTCAATATCGTCGTCGCCGGCGGTTCTTGTGCATGTTTCCGAGGAAATGAAAGCCAAGGGGCCGGTGACCGAAAGAACCAAGTCTTTGGTTGCCATGAACAATATAATCTCCTTCTTATGCTTTACGGCTATGTTGCCCTTTGCCTTGTCCGTCAAGAAAGTCTCGTGGGTCGAAATACTATTATTGCCCTTATATAGATTTGTCATTGCTGCCGCTATCGGCGTCGCAGTGGCGTGGATTTCAACCCGTATCGCAAGCGTATTAAGGTACCGTGATGAACATTATCACTTCACGATTATTGCGGGGAGCATTGCTCTGGCGCTAGGCCTGTCCATGATGTTCCATACGTCTTTATTGTTCTCGATGCTGACGTTGGGCGTCGCAACGAGGGGCTTTGAAAAAAGCCACGCCATGATTTCTACTACGGGCCTTAGTGAAGGCGCGGATTTGTTTTTCATTATCTTGTTTGTTATGGCCGGAGCTCACTTGAATATCGGCGCCGTCGCTGTCGCAGGCTTTCTTCCTTTTTTGCTGGTTTTGGCCAGGATTGCGAGCAAGTTTGTGGGCATCTTCGGCGTCAAAAACAGGTGTGGGCACAGCATAAAGGAATGTGCCGCGACATCGTTGCTTCTGATACCGATGGCGGGCATGGCTATCGGCCTTGTTACTACCCTTCGGAATCTTGTCCCTGAATTTGGAGATCAAGTTTCCGCCATTATTCTCACGATGGTCGTTGTTTTTGAAACTATAGGGCCTTTTGTCGCCGTTGCAGCTTTCCGTCTCGCAGGCGAGGCGGAAAAACTCGATGCGGAAGAGAACGTTCTCACTACCTGATAGGCCGCAATACTTTAAGTTTTTTCTCTTATGCTGTGTCGCGCATACCTAGACCGGCAGCCAAACCCGCGCTCTTAACCCACCGAGCGGGCTGTCTTCCAGAATAACGTCGCCGCCGTGCGAGCGCGCGATATCGCGCGCGATGGTCAGGCCCAGCCCGACGCCGCCCGTTGCCGGATTGCGGGATTCATCGGCGCGCGTAAAGGGGCGGAACATTTCTTCGCGTAAGCTTGGCTCAATGCCGGGGCCGTCGTCGTCGATGGTAATCGAAACGGTTTGCTCGCTGGCTCCCGCGTTAATTTCGGCCCGCGTGCCGTAACGAAGGGCATTGCCGATTAAATTGGTCAGGCAACGCTTCATGGCATTGCGGCGCACGATAAACTCGATGCCCGGCGGCACATTCAATTCGATATTCGGATTTTGCCTTCGCGCCGAGGCCACAACTTCGTTCAGCAACTCGCCGATGTCCGCAGGCACGGCAGGTTCAGTTTCTTCGCCGCGCGCAAACGCCAAATAAGCGTTGAGCATTTCTTCCATTTCGGCGATGTCGCTTGAAAGTTCGGACGTTTCGGGCGTTGCGCCCATCATCTCGATCTGAAGCTTCATACGCGTCAGAGGCGTGCGCAAATCGTGGCTTACTCCCGCCAGCATGGCGGTGCGCTGCGTAATCTGGCGCCTCAAGCGATCGCGCATGACCATCAGCGCGGCGCCCGCTTGCCGGACTTCGGTCGAGCCTTCGACCTTAAACCATGGCACCTCGCGGCCTTTGCCGATGGCTTCGGCGGCGGCGGCAAGGCGGCGAACGGGGCGGATTTGATTGCGCATGAACAGAAGCGCGATGAACGTCAGCAAAATAGAGCTTCCGGTCATCCACAGAATGAACACTTGCGTCGTCGGGGTATAAACGCGCTTTTCGGGCGACAGAATGGTGTAAACGCCCTGCGCCACGCCCACGCGGATTCGGATGGTATCGGGCGCATAAGTCGTGTCGAGAACATAGGGGTATGACAACCGATCGTTTAACGAGCGTTTTAAAATCACGGCAATGGGGCCCCGAATGGGAATAGGGGGCGGCAGTACCTCGCCGGGCGCGAACGTGACGGCCAGACTCATCTTTTTCAGAGCCAGGTGTTTAATGCCCTCGGTCGTTTCGGGGGCATTGCTTCTTTGCAGAAGTTCGACAATGACAGCTGTATCGCCCGCGAGGCCGTTGGTCATGCGTTGCGTGACGGTATACCAATGCCTGTTGAAAAAGACGTACGTCGCGACCACCAGCATAATAAACGTCGGCAGCACGAAGATCATCAGCGTGCGCCCAAAAAGGCTGCGCGGCAGCACACGCTTGAAACGAAGCGTGAGGGTGGGGCGGCGGGGCGCTGGGGTCAGGTTTTCCATCACGGCGTTAATGTATCGTTCCTCAACTGGCTTCGCAAATTTTATCCCGAAGGTGCCGAAAAACATGGCTTTTTAGCCCAAAGGGGCAAAGGCGGTAAGAATATGTTAAAAAACATTATGTACTAAGGAAAAGAAGTAGTGTAAGGGAAACGCCCTTAAAAACGGATGGCGGCGGCACACGGCATGATCAACATTATTCGAGCCAAATTGCATGGATTGCGGGTGACGGGTGCGGATATCACCTATCACGGCTCGATTACGCTTGACCCCGAGCATTGCGCGCAGGCGGGAATATATCCCTTAGAGTTCGTGAACATCTGGAACAAAAACACAGGCGCGCGGATTTCGACGTATGTCATTTACGGCAAAGCGGGATCAAAGTGCTGCATCCTTAACGGCGCGGCGGCGCGGACGTGCCAGGTCGGCGACGAAGTGATCATCGCGGCGACCGAGCAGATCGAACCAGAAGAATTATGCAGCCACCGCCCGCGCGTTTTGACGTTTAAGGGCGAGAACGAGATTTCCGAAATTTTGCAGTACCGCGTGGAAGAAGGCAAAACCCAGCCCTTCGACTTCTTTATCGACAAGGTAAAATAGTGAAGCTCCCCTCCCCTTGAGGGCGCGAAACGGCAATTGCCACAAACACATCAGTAGTGATAACGCGGTTAGGGGAGGGGTCGTCGGTCAGGCTCATCCTATCCTTTATTCTTTCTCGTCATCCCCTCTTTTCCCGTCATTCCCGCGAAAGCGGGAATCCAGCGTCGCGCGTCCGCGCGACACAAGAATCTGCCTTGTTAAGGGCTCTTTTTGAAGGAAATCGGCGCTTTAGCCGCCCAAAACCTCGACACGGCGGGGCAGTCTGTTGTAAAGAAAAACCCTGCCGGATGGGTGTCCGAGTGGTTTAAGGAACCAGTCTTGAAAACTGGCGTGGAGGTAACTCCACCGTGAGTTCGAATCTCACCCCATCCGCCATTACATGTTATATAATGTAATATTATCAAATAGTTATTAATAACAGGAAGGTCTAGTCCCACAACTAGTCCCACAAGGCTGTTTCCAACGAGAGCGAAAAAGAAGGCTATTTAAAGGCGACTAAAAACACGTCTTTTTTATAGTGTAAGAAAACTCAGCCGCTTCCTTTTAGGGGCTTCAAAAACCCCTTTTTCAGAACAGCTTTCCTTCCTTCACATAAATTTGTCATGTACTATACGCCAAACAAAACAATGAATTAGCCGCCGGAGAGAGCGGTTTTTTCATTTTGTACGGCAAAAATACGGCATAGCAGCCATTTAAAAGAGCATAAAACTCTACGAATCCCCCTCTTGCGGTAATTTTTATTTAGCGCAATGGTTGAACTCTTTCGTGTGGTTTCTATTAGTAAGTAGGCTCAAAATTCCACAAACGGGGGTTCAATTATGCGTTCGACTTTTGTCCTTTTCGCAATGCTAATGGTTTCCGGTTGTTCGACGATTATTGAAGGTCGCTCCCAACAAATACAAATCAATACGAATCCCGAAGGGGCAGCCTGTAAATTAGTCAGAAAAGGAGAAACCCTAACAACCGTTTCTCCGACGCCAGCTTGTGCTTATATCGAAAAAACAAAAGACGATATTAAAATCATCTGCAGCAAAACCGGATATGAAACCGCTACATATATGAATAAATCAAGTTCTGCCGGAGCCACTTTTGGAAACATTGTGGCGGGTGGACTGATAGGCTGGGGGGTGGACTCGGCAACAGGTTCAGACAACAAATATGATAGTCCTGTGAACATTACGCTTTCCAAGAAATAAGGAACATCGCTGGGGAAAAGTTAGCTACACAAAAGAGGGGAAAAAATGCAAGCAATACTAGCAATACTGCTGAGCTTAGGCCTCTCTCTCTCTCCCTGCGCTTCCACATCATCTGCTTACCAAATGACCCCCATTGGTTCAGTAGCGCGTTCTGGCTGTTGCTCTTGGCATGGCGGTGTATGTGGTTGTTCTAATGGTAGAGCGGTTTGTTGTGATGGTAAACTAAGCCCCTCTTGTGGATGCAACTAACCATGATGATACACCAGAATATCCTTAAATATTGCGGAACAGCGGCAACGATTTGGGTTGTTTTAATTGTACTTCTATTTTCGTTTCATGCTGGAGCAGAAAATGTTTACGTAAAATACCGAGGTCAAGTTGACCTGAAATCATTTGAGTGCAGTGATATTACTCGCAGTAGTTTTATAGAACGTGTGTGTTTCGATAAAAAGAATCAATACATGGTTATCAGTTTAAATGGGACATATTATCATTACTGTGAAATAGGCAGTAACACAGTGAGTGAGTTGTTGGCCGCTGCATCTATGGGAAGGTTTTATAATTCAGAAATAAAAGGCAGATATGACTGCAGAACCCATGCGATGCCTTCATATAACTAAAGTGAGGGAGAACATCACTTGATAATTGGAACCTTTCATAGTGCAGAAGATGGCTTTGCTGGTCGGTTATATGGAATGGGACTGGATAATATTCCAATAGCAATCATCCCGTTAGAAAGCGGTAAGTCATATGCCGTGTTAATTGCTGGGGAAAACGTAAACACTTCTATTGAAATAGGCAAAGCGAGGCGATGCCGTGGGGAAAACGGCGGATACTTAGACGTAAGAATTGATTGTCCAATTCTCCCTGCAGCTGTGAAAGCAAGAATGAAACTTAAGCCATCACGTGAAGGTGTATACCAATTGGAATGGATACGAGATGGACGCCAGTGAGAGAATAAAACATGCGGCCATTACGCTTGCGTATGTGTTTCGATAGTTGAGTTTTAGCGCAACTTAAACCAAGGAGGATGAAATGAATAAGCTAGCAATGATTGGATTAATTGTGGCGGTTTTGTTTTCGTTAGGAGCCAGCGCTTGGGCTCATTCTGGGGGGACAGATAGGAATGGGTGCCATTATGACCACAAAAATGGCGGATATCACTGCCATTAATTAACCTATAGGAAAGCGGAGAAGCGTTCTTGTTTTTCCAGAATGCTTTTCCGCCTGCGCGGGCATAAAATGAACAATGCAGCATTTTTCTATAAACTCGCAGCGGTATTGTGTGCTCTTCTCTTTCTCGCAATAGCGCCACTGCCTTATGGTTATTACACATTTCTGCGCATAGCGATTTGTGTGGCAAGTGCAATATTTTTGTATGCGGCGTGGAGTGAAAATAATAAATCCATTTGGGTTTTTGTATGGGGAGGCATAGCTATTTTGTTTAATCCAATTATCCCGATACATTTATCTAAAGAGGTATGGGGCGTTATAGACATATTTGTTGGGATGCTTTTTGCTTATCAGGCAATACGACAATATAAATTTTCTGTAAGGGGAGATTCTAACAAAAAATAGATGCCGCCCTTTGGATGAAGGCAAAATCCAACCTGCTTTGGGCATCGTTTAGTTTATCAACAATCCGGTTATAGTTATTCCAGTGCATGCCTTTAGGCTTTTCCCATTCGTCCTCAAGTTTGCTTTCAAGCTTAGCAATGCGCCGATGCATTCGGCTCATAGGGTCTTCGCTTTGGCTCGCATAGGCTAGGCGCAAGGACTTACGGCAAAACCATCCGTTTCTTGCCAGATAAAGGTTGGCTGTCCGTTTGCCACAATGGGGACATATAAACCAGACGCGGCTTCCGCCAAAATTACAGGGCGTTCGCAATAGCCGAATAGGGAAAGAAATGTCTTTCCTTTCTTCTTCGTCGTTTTGGCGACTGTATTTGAGGGTTAGGGAGTATTCGCTATCGACCAGAACGCCAATAGACGCCACTTGCTCTTCGTCCCGCGTCCAGCACCAGCCAAAGTAATTACCTGTTCTGAGTTTGCCTTCACGCGCCCATCGGCGAATATCTATTTTACGATATTGTTCAGCCTTTCCATGCCAGCATGGTCTTCCGGCGCCATAACGTGAACCGCCCCTCATAGTTCCCCACAGAATACGAAATCATTAGGCAATTTAAAAATCATTCATTGAAATATAACATTATTTCGTTCTTCATAATAAGAAAAATGAAAGACACCAGTATGATTGACAGTGTATCGGCAAAGTATACTTTGTATTTATTCGGTTTCATTATGAGAAGGCAAAATAATGAAGGATGAACTCGCCAACAAAATTAAAGAAAAAGTTTCCGATTTAAAAAGAGGGGCTACTGAGATTTTGCAGCTTATTGCAAAGGGTCTTGTGCTGGTTATTTGTTTGGTGTTTTTCGGTTCATTTTTAAGTTCAATTTTTGATGGATTTTTTCAGGGGTTAACAAATCAAATTACTGTTTATGCACTTTTGTGCTCAAAATCTGCAAATTTTTATGACTGTGAAAAACTAGGGGGGGAAACTTTTCTTGTAAAAAATTCATTCCATGTAAATTTCGAGAAACAGTATGTTGTATATTATAATGGTCTATGGGTTTCCAGATATGACGAGTGTGAAGTTTTTAATGCTGGAAACTGGAGCTGTCAGACTAGTAATTCGAATGAACCAAAAATGTCAATGAGGGATGGTATTCTATCAAAACTTGTTCACTCAAGTGAGGAGGGGCGTGGGGTCGTAAATTCCTACCAGCAAATTTCGTATATCGAATACCTAATAAGGAAAGCTCATCAGATATTTTAATACTTCAGTATAAGCAGACCAAGCGCTGCTATCGCAGCGGTTCTTTGTTTCTAGTTGCCTTGCGCCGCTTCGCTTCGCGTGCTGAATGCGCCCGCTCGCGGCGCTGCGGCAAAGACATTTCTTCCTTCTCCCTATGGTAAACTAATTGTGCATGAAAATTTGATGCCGTGGGCACAAAGAAATGGGCGGCATAGACTGAATTTTTAATGCTGTGGCGCGATGTACAAAACAGTCAGATACAATCGGGATTCTTCACGGCATCATTTTTTAATGCTGTTAGACTTAAAATTTGCGTCCGTGTTTTGATTTTCTGATTCCGGTTTCCATTTTTGGTAATCCCGCGTCGGCGGTGTGTCTCCAACCGGATACTCGGTAATAATCCAAGTTGTTGCATGGCGTTTTTTCCATGAAAAAGCCCCTTTGCAATTGGCGCGGATAAACCCTTTTTCTTGAAGCTGGGAAAACCCTTTTCTTGCGGTGTTTTGGGTTACTCCAAGCATTTGGGCGGCCATGCGTTCGCTTAAAAACAACTGCCCGTTGTTTGTGCCGTTATGGAGGCGTTTTATCTCGGTGTACAACGCACGGGCAACGCAAGGCAGGGCACGATAGGCGGGGGAGACAAGCTCGTAGTCATAGTGCCTAATGTGCCTAGCCTCTCCCTTGCTCCTGCCGCGCTGGTTTGTGCCCTTGCCCCTAGACATGGGACATTGAACCCATCGGCATCGTTACCATTTCGACGGTCACGGGGGTGCGCAGGACGTAGCGAGCGTGTGTTCCGGCAAAGGTTCCGCCGTGCGGCTCGGTGATGGTTTCAATCCGAAAGCCTTCTTTTCGAAGGCTGTGGACGTAGGCGCTCCATCGAGGCGCGGGATTATCTATGGGCGTGCATCCGCGCTCGCCGCATCGGACAAGCTCGTTAAGCGTCCATGCGTCGCGTCCTTTTAATAGAAGTATCCGAGTGCTGAAGTTTGAATCATTTATCTTGGCATTGAGACAGAATTTTGATGTATTAGACATAGCTCTATTCCTTCCGCCCAGTCAGCCGTGCAACCGGTTGCTGGGCTTTTCTTTTCAGACTGATTGGGGGGTGTTTTGGCGAAGGCTGGCAAGCCACGCTTGCGCATCTTCTCGCGCTATAAGGCTTCTGCGGCCTCTCTTGGTGAGACGTAAACGCTTTGCGTTCACCTCTCTGTATAGAGCCGTCCTACTACAGCTATAGCGAGTAAGAAATTCCGGTATTGTGATTAGTTCTTTAGTGTCGTCCATTTAATCCCCCTGAAGTTTCGCCGCATTGTGCGGCATTCATGGGAATATTTTATGGCATCAAAGACATGCTTTCTAACGAAGAGCTTTTCACAGTTGAACCGCAAAATTTCATGGTTCAACTATGGGAAAGTTTTTTTGTATTATACCCCTTAATACCTACATTGCACAAACATCGGCTTACTGTGGAGGCCGACTTTTTGGTGATGCTTGCCAGCTCTTTTAATAAAGGCTTTTTGTTTTTTTTCAAACATTGATTGTAAGCAAGAAGAATGAGGCGTGTTGTCTCTTCCTTTTTGGCCGTAGCCTTTATCCGTTTTTGCTTTCTTCTGTTAAAGGCCGCCTCTGCATCCGGTCGCATGCTCCTATTTTCTGAGCTCAGTATATCCAACCTGAAGTCAGCAAGCTTTAAAGCCGAGTCAATACAGTCGCTGGATTGATATTCCGAGTCTGGCCTATTTGATATTAGTATGAGAAGGGCAATAATCTTGTCAAAAATAAGTGCGTTTTCCTTCAAATATTTTTGAAGGGGCTTGTAGTTTCCAAAAAGCTTCCATAACAAACCAACTGGCGTTTCTATGTGTGGACAGCATTCCCAAGGCGCTGGTACCTTTACCTCTTTACCGGACAGTCTTGCCGCCATAATCATTTGCTTGCAGTAATTTTTAGCTGGCATTCGTTTTTCTCTGGGGACTATGCCGAAAATCCCTCCATGTGAAGGATAAACACCAAGTTCATTTTTCCACTGCTCAAATATGTTTAGCACTTCATTTAGAATGCTGGTTTGCTTGTCTGCGTGCGTATCCTTCAGAGTATTCAGTGCTATTTGTAGAGCCTGTTGATGGCAAAACCCCAAAGAGATGTCACTCCAGACTCTAAATTTGGGAAGTTCTCCTAATATTTTTAAGGCACAACTCTTTACTTTTTCATTCTCATTCTCATTCATTATGGCACCTTCCGCATGGCATCCGCATGAATTGAACGGCGCGGCGGCTCTGTGCGGACAGAGTTTTCAGCGGCCAAACCTAGCCGCGCCTAAAAAGAACATTACTTCATTTGTGCTTTTCGTAACAGCCAGAACCCTTCGCAATCATGCAACAAATGTAAGACCAATTATCATTAAAAGACATTTCTTTACTGGCAGCATAAGAGCGCGCTTTTCCTGCACATGAACTAAGTCCTTGGGTTTCTCCAAGAAAATATTCCCTTCCATCAGGAAAATAGAAATAGGCGTTGTATTTTGCTTTCTCAATTTGTCCGCAAGTAAAATCAGAATAACTGCTGCATTCATCCCCGCATCCCTGCAAAAGCAGCACGGTCACAAAAAGAATTAATGCTTTTAACATTTAAGCCCCCGACTTATTGACGCGGCGTAAGGAGGTTACATTACTTTTTTCCTTAATAGAAGGTGCCGCACAATACCTTGCCCATGCGTCCATAAGCTGCCGCCGCTTTTCAAATAAATCGCCGCGCCGATAGGCTGCTTCCACCTTGTCGTCCACGGCATGCGCCAACGCGGCTTCCGCAACCTCACGCGGAAAATTCGTTTGTTCTGCCGCCCAATCTCGGAAAGACGACCTAAACCCATGCACGGTTATATCCGTCCGCTTCATGCGTTTTAACAGAACAAGCATTGCCATATTGGAAAGCGGCCTCCCGCGTTTGCGTCCGGCAAATATCCAAGCGGTGGGGCTAACCTTTTCTTTGCCCCGAATGTCGCGCAAAAGCTTTATCGCCGCATCCGATAGTGGCACACGCTGTTCGCGGCCTGCCTTGATGCGGATTTCGGGAATAACCCAAAGCTTGCGGTCTAAATCTATTTCCTGCCATGTTGCGCCGATTGCCTCGCTCGTGCGGCAAGCGGTTAGGATGGTAAACCACAAAACCTTTGCCGCCATCCCGTCCTGCTCCTTTAAGGCGTCGGAAAACTCGCCAATCTTCTCGTAGGGCAGGGCGGGTTGATGAACGATGCGCCGAACCTTTGCCCTATGCGGCAAAAGGTTTTCCAAGTGCCCGCGCCACCTTGCGGGATTCTCACCCGTGCGATAGCCCCTTGCCGCCGCCCAATCCAAAATTAATTCAATGCGCCCGCGCAGGCGAGAGGCGGTTTCAGCCCTTGCCGTCCAAAAGGTCTTGCCCTTGCCAAAGTCGGCTTTCCTTTGTTCCAGCACGTTCATAACCAAGGATACGTCAATATCCTGCACGGGCACGGTTTCAAAGAAGGGGTAAACATAAGCTTCCAAGGTATTGCTCCATTGCTGGGCGTGCTTGGAATTGCGCCAGCCGGACTTGTGAGCGTCTATGTAAGCTTCGGCACAATCCTTGAAGGTTTTCTCGTTATCCTTTGTTTGCTTGTCTTTGGCCTTTCCCTTGGCGCGGGCAGAGATAGGGTCTTTGCCCTCGGCAAGAAGCTTTTTCCATTCTGAGGCTTTCGTGCGGGCGTCGGATAAGGAAGCCGTAGGGAACGCGCCCAAGCCCATCTCGCGGGCTTTGCCGTGCAGGGTATAGCGCAACACCCAAAACTTGCCGCCATTGGGCTTGACGCGCAGATAAAGCCCGCCGCCATCGTGATACATGCCCTTTGTTTTAAGACGGGAAACAGTAAGCGGAGAAAGTTTGTTGATTTCGACCATGGCGGAAGCCCTCCAGTCCCACAAGTTGTCCCACAAGTCTGTTGCCGATAAGGCGGAACAACCAGAAATTATCAGGGACATAATAATGCCATTTAAGCCTTATTTACAAGGCATTTCTAACACGGTCTGGAATTATCAGGGTTGTGGGAGAACAAACTATTATACGGACACCCCATCCGCCAATAAAAAGCCCCCAATCGGGGGCCTTTTTGATAGTGGCAAGGCGGATGTAGTGAGAAAAACATGACCAATAGTATCTTTGAGAAAATTACAAACTATCAAAAAACCGTAGTACGGACATATTTAACTTATCAATGTCTCAGCTGCTTGTTTTTCACCAGCGCCGTATGGCTCTATTTCTACCGCTTGTTTATTACCGACGCGCAAGTCGGAATCCTTGATGGACTTGCTTTCGGTATCGGCCTTATCGCCGAAGTTCCGTCCGGCGTGCTTGCCGATAAATTCGGACGCGGCCGGATTGCGCGTTTGGGGCTTATCCTTACCGGCTGCGGATTCATCATTCAAGGCTTAGGCAGTAGTATTGCGCCCTTTTTTATAGGCAACAGCATCACGATGATCGGGGTTTCGTTGACCTCCGGCGCAGATGAAGCCTTGTTTTTCGCCAAAATCAATTTTGATCGAAATTCTGCGCAGTGGAGAAAATTGGTGACGCGCGGATCCCAAATGAGGTTGCTCGGCATACTGACGGCAACATTGATCGGCGGCTGGCTTCACACAATTAATCCGCGTCTTCCATGGATTCTGACGGGGATCGCTTTTCTCGGCTCCGCATTGCTGATTTGGCGGGTGAATGATCGGGACTTCGTAAAAGAAAAGCTTTCCGTCGGCAAGGAACTAAAAAATCATTTCAGGGATATCAAGGACGGATTCGCGCAGTTTTGCTCGCACAAGTTCTTTCGTTATGTTCCGCTCATTCTGACGGTTCAGGCCCTTTTTTATGCGACAAGCTGGGGTCTGTTACGGATGGTTCTGCTCGACCGCTTTCATTTTGATCCGATGGCCGGTTCCGTTGTCGTTGCCTTATGCACGCTTTCAACCGTTGCCGCGCTTTCCTTTATTCATCATCATGCCGAAAAAATCAGCGAGAAGTTGGTGTTGAGCTCGATCGCCATTTGCGCGGCAGCGAGCCTTCTTGCGTCAATTGCGGATATCGGCGCGTGGGGCTCTGGCGTTATTCTTATGCTTTTCTCGGGCGAAAGCATTCTCCGCCCCTTTCTCAGCGAAATATTCAATAACCTTGCGCGCGAAGAACAGCGCGCAACCGTTCTTTCTATTGCATCGTTTTTCAGAGTCTTGCCCTATGTTGTTCTGGCCCCGATCATCGGCGCCTTGAATACCAACGGCAAACTCGATTATTTTCTGCTCGTCTTCCCCGCGTTGATCGGCGGCGCGCTTTTGTTTTATCTATCGCAAAAGAAACGGGATGCCCTGATTAAGAGCGATGTTCTTATCCGTTGATCATACGATCTTTTCTTGCCGCGGCTTGCGCGGCTTAGAAAATCTTATGCCCGCCGTAGCTTTAGCGTAGGCGGGTTGGTGCCGTAATCCAGTTCAAAATCCTTATCCTCCGTGCATCCGATTGCCAGATAGGCCAAAACTCTCTAAAAGTTATGGTAGCTGTTGACTCGGTACGGCTCATTTAAGTCAACAGGTTAGGTGTTGTGGTTGTATTACGAGTGGTAAGGAGTCGAAACTAAAAACAGGCAAAGGAACCTATATGAATTTCATCACAGAAAATTCGCAGCTTTTAAGCGTTCTTACTGCCGTCATTGGCGGTGTTTTTGCCTTTATAAAATGGATTGATATTCGTCGCTTGGAATTGAAGGAAAAACGATACTCAAAATATATGGGGTTGATTAGCACTATCTCAGGAAATCGCCCTGATGGCAGTACTCCGCGTATCACAGAGCAGATTGCTGCCGTGTGGTTTCTCCTCGAATATAAAGAGTACCGAAAGATTACGTACAAAATATTCTCGTCAAGCGACCTGAAGGACATGGCAAACGAACCGTGGACAAAACACGTTGTTCCACACATCGAGCAACTGATGAAGGAGATCGCACCATGATGGATTGGTTTTTGCCTTTAATCGGTGGGCTGGGACTTGGCTCTCTGCTAAAGGGGATCGTTGATTATTTTCTAGCCACAAAATCAAAGGCAAATGATCGTCTCTATAATGAGAAAAGAGAAACATATTTGGGACTCCTTAACGCGATGCATGAATCCGAAATTCATCCATCTCCTGAAAACGCAAAGGCATACGGAAATTGGCACAATCGGTGCAAACTTTTTGGCAGTCATGGTGTCATTGAAGCATCCCAGCGATACATCGACACAAGCGCCGATGTACAAAGCGATGCCAGAAAAAAAGCATTCGAAGAATTATTTCTGGAAATGCGTAAAGATATGGCTCGATAATTTTAACAACCCATTTTAAATCAACGCCTTAGCTCGATAGTAATTGTCGCGCCAGTTACCTCTGCCCCGCCAATCTAAAAACGGGCCAATCGGCTCCTTTTTTATTGCGGTTGGGTGTGATGCTGAAGAACTCACAGAGTTCGACAAAACGCGACGATCAGGAGCGTTTTGGACGGAGGCGTGAAGCGCTGACGCCCGCAGGGGCAAACGCGCCGCGCCGAGACCTTTTCCCCTTAGCTTTAGCGTAAGCGGAAGGGTCTTGGAATAAAGCCATGGTCACCTGTACAATTAAACCTGCGCGGTGTTCGCGCTTGGTTATCTTGGCGCGCGTTTGAGCGTTTTTTGCCTTTAATCGATTGCTGTGCTATTGAGCAAAAATCTTTTTCGCCGTTCGTGCCAGCAAGAGCTTTTCTTGTATGCAAATACGGATGTTCTTGTGGAGAAAGAAGTCGGGGGGTCATCTGATTAGTTTTTCCGATCTTGTGGCAAAAGGCGTGCTTTTCCTTAGGCGTTTACGTCTTCAAAAACGCCTCCGGATTTTAAGACGGAGAGCCGTGGTTGGGGCCCCGGTCGGGCCCACTGCGTGCGCGAGCGTTATTATTCCCGTTCTGGATGAAGCCAAGACCATTGCCGATGTCGTTGCCTATGCTTTAAAAGATCCGGCGACGGCAGAAGTCATCGTGATTGATGATGGATCCATCGACGATACCGTCCAGTTGGCTAAACAGGCCGGCGCAAAGGTTTTTACAAGCAGCATGTTGGGCAAAGGCGCTTCGATGGGCGATGGGGTTGCCTTAGCGCAAAACGAAATCATCGTTTTCTTGGATGGCGATCTGCAACGATTGCGCCCGAAGATTATTTCCGATCTTTGTGAGCCGTTGATCCATGATGACGTTGATTTGGTAAAGGCGCAGTTCGGGCGCAGCAGCGGACGTGTGACGGAGCTGACTGCAAAGCCCATGATTAAGATTTTTTTTCCAGAGCTTGCCGGGATAGCTCAACCCTTGGGCGGAATTATTGCCGCGCGCAAGACGTTGCTTAATCAACTGTCTTTTGAAAACGATTACGGCGTTGATATCGGGATTCTTCTGGATGCTTTTTCGGCGGGCGCCAATATTGTCCAAGTGGATATTGGCGCGCTCGAGCATGAAAGCCAATCGTTGCCTGATCTGGCGATTATGGCAATGGAGGTAAGCCGCGTTATATTTGATCGCGCGAAAAAGGTGGGGCGCCTGCACGTCGAACAAGTCGCAAGTATGCTGGAAACGCAGTGTCAAGCGGCCTCTACGCTTCCGTATATTCTATCGCGCCGCAAGGGACAGCAAAAAATTCTTTTGCTGGATATGGACGGAACTGTTTCGCCGTCGCGCTTCGTTGTGGAGCTTGCCAGAGCCTGCGGCAAGGAGGAAGAATTAATGGCGTTTTTGGGCGAGAATGAGTTGGATTCGCAGCTGAGCCACGATTATGCAAAGTCTGTTGAGCGAACCGGCAAGATAAGCCAGATTTTTCGGTTTGTTCACAAGAGCGTTTTTGAGAAGGCCGCGCGATCAATGGAGATTCGCGAGGGGGTTTTGGATTTTGTGAAGGATATGCGACGTCAGGGCTTTATGGTCGGCATTATCAGCGACAGCTACTTTGTTGCGGCGGAGATAATTCGTCGTCGCATTTTTGCGGATTTTGCGTTGGCTCATTCCCTGATGTTTGACAATGGGGTTTGCACGGGGTTGCTTCAGATTAACCCGGCGTTTGTTGCCGATGTTGGCGCTGCTTCCCGCGTTTCGAAGAAGCATGTTTTGCAGGCTTTTCGGGACGAGATTCGGGACGACAACCCAATAACCGAGACTTGGGCCATTGGTGATAATGTGAACGATATCGAGTTGTTGAAATCTGTTGATCGGGCTTTTGTGATCAACCCCAAGTCACCCGCGCTTGCTGAAGCCGGTTTTCGGTGCGTTTCTTCCTTTTTGGATTTGAAGGAAGAGGTTCCTCGTCCCGAGCCTGCCGTTGGCAGAGAAGATCAATCAAGCTCTTGCGCGTCGCCTGACGGGTCTCCCGACTCGTCTTTTGAAGCTTGATAAGCGTAGCAGGAAGCCGCGCTGCAAAGAATAAACACCTCGCTGCACGGCAGTTGTCTCACATCACCGCGACATGAGCGCGAACACGCCCCAGCCCAGATATTCACGGGCGTATGTGGCGTAGCGTTCTGGCGCCGAGGTCAGTTCGGCTCGAACATCTTTCGCGAAGGCATCGTCGGGATTCGTTTCGAGCCATCGGCGCATCGTGAGCCACTTGGCCGCCTCGTACCTGTCCCAGCTGTCTTGGTCTGCCAGAACCATTTCCACGACGTCGTAGCCGAGGTTGCCGAAAGACGCGAGAAGTTCCGGAAGCAAGAGAAAGTCTGAAGTAGAACCGGCATGGCATCCTTTGACGACATCTTCCGTCGGCGGTAATTTCAGCCAGTATGGCTCGCCGATGAGGATGACCCCTCCCGCGCGAAGACTCTTAGCCAGAAGCTCGATGGTGCCGGCGACTCCCCCGCCGATCCAAGTGGCGCCGACACAGACTGCCACACCGACCTTTTCGTCGGCGACGTAGCCGGCAGCGTCGCCGTGTGCGAAGTTGACCCGATCGGCGACGCCAAGTTCATCAGCGCGGCGTTTCGCCTGTTCGGTAAACAGCGGGCTCATATCGATACCCGTACCGCTGATTCCATAATCGCGCGACCATGTGCACAGCATCTCGCCCGAACCGCTGCCGAGATCGAGCACACGGGTTTCTGGTTCCAAACGCAACGCCGCGCCGAGAGCGGCGAGCTTTTCCGGTGTGAATGGATTATGGATGCGATGGGTGCTTTCGGCGATGGTAAATATCCGCGGAATGTCCACTGTAGAAACTCCCATGTATGTATGGCGGTGCGCCTTGGTTCCGATGTTATCGGATAGACGTTAAAATATCAAATGCGCGTCTTGTTCCGTTTCGATTGTCGTGCGCGTCAGCCTGATATGATCGATCAATCCGCCTTCGTTTTCTGCAAGGATAATCCTCGGCGGGTAACCTTTACTCAAAGCCCTTTTTCAGCTAAAAATCTTCTCGCGGCCTGACGCGGAAAAACGGGAGTCGTTCGATAATGGATCAATTATTGGGGCAAGTCCTCGTCGATGCGGCCCTGCAAGAACGGTTTGCGCAGGCGTCGGGCGACTGGAATCCCGTTCATATGGACCCTCTTGCCGCGCGGCGCACTCAAACGGGGGGGCAGGTTCTTCACGGAATGAACGGCGCGCTTCTTTGCCTCGATTTCTTCGCTAAGCACGACCCCCATGCGCGTCTTTGCTCAAAGATAAACATTTCGTTTTCAAACCCCGTTTACGTCGGCGAAACGATCTCTTTCGAAATCGACCGCCGCGAAGGCGATAAAATTCATCTGGCCACCCGGGTCAACGGCACAACGGTCACGACGATCAAACTTGCGTTCGACCCGTCCGCAGACTTTCCCGCGCTTCCACTTGCGGAAAAGGCGCAGAACCACATTCCGCGCCAAAAGCCGGTTGATCAAAGCTTTGCGCAGCTTGAGCAAACCGTCGGCATCGACAACGGCTACCCTCTTTGCCGCGCGGCATCTGCCCTTTTCCCCGACGCCAGCCGATGGCTGGGCAGCGCCCGCGTCGCGGCGCTTGCGGCTCTGTCCCCCGTCGTCGGAATGAAATGCCCCGGTCTTCACTCCCTTTTTCTGGGCGCCGATATCGGCCTGACGCCCGTCGCGCCCGAAGCCAAACTGACTTACACCCTTCGTTCGGCGGACAACCGCTTCCGCCGCCTCGGCATTCGCGTGGCGGGAGGCGGCATAGATGGAACGGTGGCTGCGCTCGTTCGCATGCCGCCGCAGGATCAGCAGAGCCTTACGGAAATGTCGAAGCAGATCGCGCCCGATTTTTTTGCGGGTCAAAACGCCTTGATTATCGGAGGATCGCGAGGCCTCGGCGAATGCACGGCCAAAGCAATAGCGGCAGGCGGCGGCACGGTCACGCTATCCTACGCCGTGGGCAGCGCCGAGGCGCAAGCCCTTGTCAAAGAGATCAAGGCCTTCGGCGGCCAAGCCGACATGTTGCCCTACGATGCGCTCAAGGATGCGGAAGAGCAGCTTGAACGCCTGACAACGACGCCGTCGCACGTTTATTATTTTGCGACGAAACCCATTCGCTCGCGCGACGCCACGCAGTTCGATAAAGGCCTTTTTCAGGATTATTGCCGTTTTTACGTGGAAGGTTTTTACAATCTGTGCCGCGCGTTATCGAAGAAAAAGATTCCCATGAAAATCTTCTACCCGTCGACGGTCTATATCGGCGAGCGGCCGTGCGGAATGGCGGAATACGTTATGGCGAAAGCCGCCGGAGAAATCCTGTGCGTTGATATAAAAAGATTTTTCCGGGAGTTGGACGTGACGTGCGAACGCCTCCCCCGCGTTAAAACGGATCAGACGGCGACGACGATGCCCGATGAATCGTCAGGCGCGTTCGAGGTCATGCTCCCCATCCTCCGCAAGATGCAACAACAGTAATTAATAAGCATTTCTGCGCTGGAAAACAGCAACTCTCGAGATTGGCAAATTTAATGTTTTCCTTCCGTTACTACCTGCCAATCTGCCATAATGGGGCAGGGAAGAAACATGATCTCTCTTTTTCAAAGACATAAATTCGGTTGTGCGCTCATCGCGCTGGCGGTTCTGCTTGCGCTTATCGCGGCGGCCTTGCCTTGGAAACTTTCGTTGGAAAACAGGCTTAAAGGGCTTCTCGAAGCGCAGGGATTTACGAACGTCCGCCTGACCCTTTTTGACATTAGCCCCACGCGCCTGATGCTCAAGGACATCGCGTTCAAAAATAATGATCTCGGCATTACGGCGCGTGACGCGACAACTAACGGCGCGTTGCAAGCAACGGACAAACGTTGGGACGGCCAATGGGAAGTAAAAGACATCCAAATCACTAAAGCCAATACGCCCTTTCCGGTTTTTAACGGCAAAGGGTCGCTTTCGCTCCAATTCGACAAAACAATAATAAAAGGCCAATTTCGCGCCGCCGACACCGCTGCTCAATTGACGTTTGAATCGACCGCCCTCTTTGGCGCCTCCAAAAAATCGACTCTGATCGTTACAGATTTTAGCATGCCGTGGAGCGGCGGAACCCTGTCGGCGCAAAACATAAAAATTCCCTTTGTGACCAAATTTCCTATCGACATAAATCTTAAGATCGACCAGGTCTCCGCCGATGCCTTAATGCAGCAGCTCACGGGCAAACGCGCGACGGCAACCGGCAAAATATCCGGCATATTGCCGATGACGCTAGCGTCAGGCGACAGCATCGTTTTTTGCGAAGGTCAACTGCAGGCCGACGCGCCGGGCACTCTCGCGCTATCTCCCGACGTCATTCCCGGCGACAATCCGCAGGTTGCGCTCGTGCGCGAAATCCTTAAGGATTTTCATTACACGTCGCTCACCCTTAATTTGAATAGCGGCAAAGACAACAGAACGGATGTGCGCCTGAGCCTTGAAGGCAAAAATCCGCAAGTGCAACAAGGTCGCTCCGTCAAAATGAATGTGACTCTGAACGGCGATGTGCTAGGCTTCGCGCAGCAAAATCTTTTATGGCTGACCGATCCCAAGAAGATTATGGAGCAAGAAAAAAATGCGAAACCTTAGCGTCCTTTTATCCCTCACGGCTTTTCTGTTCGCGTGCACGCCGACCGTGCAATTGCAGGCGCCGGACAAACCCATCGAAATCAACCTGAACGTCAATATCGAACAGCACATCAAGGTCGAAATTCAAAAAGACGTTCGGGACGCGATCGCCAAAAACCCCGATGTCTTTTAAATGGAGTCTCACATGAAAACACGCTTCATAACTCTGGTAGCCCTTTGGGGACTGTTGATCGCCACGCCTGCACTTGCTCTCGACCTTCATCAGGCAAGATCGGGCGGGCAGGTCGGAGAATTAACAAGCGGCTATGTGGCGGCGATTGCTCAGACGCCCGAGGTCAAGGCTTTGGTCGCGGACGTGAACGCCAAGCGCAGCCAAGAATACGCCCGCATCTCGAAGCAAAACGGCCAATCGGTGGATGTCGTCGCAAAGCTGGCCGCGCAGCAAATCATCACCAATCTTGCGCCCGGCAGTTCGTACCAGGCGCAGGACGGAAGCTGGAAGAAGCGCTAACGGCAGGGCTTATTCTTTACGGCTTTCCAGCCACTTCATCATGCCCTCTGCCGCAGCCACGGCGGTGCTGAAGGTTGCCTGCAGCAAATAGCCGCCGGTAGGGGCCTCCCAGTCGAGCATTTCTCCTGCCGCGAAAACGCCGGGCTTTTCGATCAGCATAAAGTTTTTGTCAAGCGATGAGCGGCAGATGCCTCCCGCCGTCGAGATCGCGCGCGCGAGGGGAAGCGGCGCCGTCAGGGTCAGCGGCAGCGCCTTGATAAGAAAGGCCAACCTTGTAGGAGATTCGGCGGCTTTTGCGTTCTTGTGCAGGAATTCCTGAACAAGAGATATGGCAACCGGCGACATTCCCGCGCTTTTCCGTAAAAACGTTGAACGCGACTGGCCTTTTTGCGGAGCCTCAAGTTTTTTCGTCAATTGCTCAAGCGAAAGATCGGGCCGCAGATCGAGGTGCAAGGTCGCTATGCCATGCTTTTCGATGGCCTCGCGCAATACGGACGAAAGCGCATAGATAACGCCGCCTTCGATACCTGCCGATGTAATCATGGCCTCGCCGCGAATGGACTTGTCGCCGAAGATAGCGCGTAAAGATTTAATGGGCTGGCCTTCGCAGCGCTGAATCAGCTGTTTGGACCAATTGACGACAAAGCCGCAATTCGCGGGGCGCAACGGGGCGACAGCGATTTTTCTCTCTTTAAGCAGGGGCCCCCAATTTCCGTCCGAACCAAGACGTGGCCAAGAGGCGCCGCCCAAGGCAAGCAACGCGGCGGAGGCTTTGACGGCTGTCGTTTCGCCGTCGGAGCTCTTAAAAAGAAATTCGTCTCCGTCGTTCCAACCGACCCACTGCCTGCGAAACAGAAACTTTACGCCAAGGCTGTCGAGATGCCGCAGCCAGGCACGCAACAGGGGCGTGGATTTAAAACCTGTCGGGAATATGCGCCCGCTGCTGCCGATAAACGTCGTCTGCCCCAATTTTTCGCACCAGCCCCGCAAGGCTTCCGGGGAAAATTTTTTGATCGAAGGAGCCAGCCATTCCGCGGCCTCGCCATAGCGCGACACAAACGTCTCAAGGTCTTCGCTGTGAGTCAGGTTTAACCCGCCTCTACCGGCCATAAGAAACTTCCGGCCCGGGGAAGGCATGCGATCATAGATCGTGACGGCGCATCCTGCTTCGGCAAGAATCTGCGCGGCCATTAATCCGCCAGGCCCCGCGCCGACGATGATGATATCAAAAGAATTCAATTTTCGGGCGCTTTGTTCTTCCGGCATTCCTATAACTTCTCGACAAACTCTAAAATCTTTTCGTTCACGTCGTCCGGCTGTTCCATCATCATAAAATGCCCCGCGTCCTCGAATTCCACATACGTCATGTTGGGGAACAGGGGGCGCATCTGCGCTTCAAAATCCGGCGGCAAATCGGCATTCCGCACATAAAGCGCCAGCGTCGGCACGTCGATGGGCGGTAAATCCATCGCCTCGATCGTAAACAGGTTATCAAGGGCGGACATGCGCACATGCTTTTGCGTTTTCAACACGCTGAATTCCACGGCGTCTTTCACTTCCTGCGGCGTGTTTTCGGTGTGCAACATGTTCAAAAAATCGATCAATGCTTTTTTGCCGTCCGGCCCCTTCAGCGGCTTTATAAAGCCCTTCATTTCTTTAAGCCACTCCTGACGCTTTGCTTTGTCTTTCGACATTGGGTAAATCACGCCGTCGATTAAAACCAATCCCGCTACGCGCTTCGGATAAAGCTTTGCCGCCCAGCGCACGGTAGAGGCCGACATGCTGTGGCCGACCAAAACGGCTTTATCGACTTTTGCTTTGTCCATAACGGCCTTGATGGCTGCGGCAAAATAGGCTTGCGTATAGGCGCGGGGCTGAGCCGAGCTTCTACCGTGCCCGGGAAGGTCGAGCGCGATAACGCGGTTTTTTTCGGCCAGCGCGTCAATCTGCCCGTCCCAAAAAGTCGTTCTTCCGCCCCATCCGTGCACAAGGATAAGGGTCTTTTCGCCCACGCCCGTGTCCGTATAATAGACGGGATGGCCGTTCAGTACGGCGGTTTCCGCCCATGACGCAGGGGCGAACAAAACGCCCGCCGCCAAAACCAAAAGCGCCAAAAACTTTTTCAAGGTGAGTCTCCCTATCTGAAAGCCAAGTTATTTAGCCAAAACGGCAGTGGATCTAAGCGTGCCCGATAGAAATTTTCTCATTTTAACTTTTGCCGGTAACTCGATCAAGCGGTAGCTGAATGACGCAATCAACAGAAGCGCTGGAATATAAATCAGATCAAGAATAACCGTGTGCAGCAAATTTAGCCCCGCCAGCTTTTCGAATATATGCGCCACTGCCGCAATCGCGAGCGTTAAGGGCATGTGCCAAAGATAAATGCCGTAAGACAAATCGCCGGCTCTTTTCATGACCCATTTAATTTTTTCACCCCTGACCTCGCTTCCAGACAAACCGGCGATCATGATCGCAAATGAAAGATAGATTGCTGAATCGAAAATCTTGGCGTCGCTTGTGAAAATCATGAAAGAGAACGTTGCAAAGGCTAACCCCCAATAAAAAAACCTTGGCAGCCGACAGACGATGCGCTCTGTTTTGTTTCTTATTTCCTTCAGCCCCCATCCAATGGCGAAGCATCCGACACCGATCAAATAGGTCGTGTTAATTGCCCCAAACCAATATCGATCGGCGCCGTACAGGCCGCCTTTGACCTGAACGGCGGCAAGGGCGGCAAAACCGGCAAAGGCGCCAAGTAATTTTAAAAGCCGAGACAATCTCGTTGAGCAAAGAACGAAAACATAAAAGCTGCACCAAAACTCTATGCTGATGCTCCACGACGGAGTGTTAAAGCTTACGCCCTGCCCAAGAAGAAAGTGCGTAAGCGTCATTGTTTCTATGAGTTTTAATAAATTCGCATGAAGGCCGACGGCGTCCGAAACGGGAAGGGTCACAAAAAGCCGAGAGACTTCCATGCTTGCATAAAAGGCAACAACGGCAAGAAAAGTGACAATATGCAAAGGATAAAGGCGGGCCACTCTGAGGGCGACAAACCCTCTAAAATCCAACGCTCTTTTTGCAATAGCGTCGCCATAAGCGTGAGCGAGAACATAACCCGAAAGCATGAAGAAAAACGGAACACAAAACGAAAAAGTTTCCTCCAGCCGTATCGCTCCCCACTCGCCGAAATGACCTATGGCAACCAGCAGCGCAGCGATGCCTCGAAGCATATCAAGGGGTAAGAGCCGACTTTTTCCGAAGGTGGACGTTGATTCATTTACTGACATAAATTGTTTTCTGCCTTTTGGTACACGCTTAACGTCCCACCATCAAAACACACAATGCGGATTTCATCAAACACGTCGTGTTGGACGATGTAGTCCCTGATTGTCATGATAGCGATGCTTGCCGCCCGCCCGACGGGAAAACGATACGCGCCCGTCGATATGCTCGGAAACGCGACGGTTTTTGCTCCCGCGCTCGCGGCGACTTCAAGAGAGCGCCGATAGGCCGATGCCAACAACGCCTCTTCGCCTTTGTTTCCTCCGTGCCAGACGGGGCCGACGGTATGCACAACCCATTTGGCGGGAAGCTTGTACCCCTTCGTGATTTTCGCGTCGCCCGTGGCGCAACCGCCCAACAGTTCGCATTCATCCAGCAACGCCCGTCCGGCGGCGCGATGAATGGCGCCGTCCACGCCGCCTCCGCCAAGCAACTCGTTATTCGTGGCGTTGACGATGGCGTCCACCTTCTGCTCCGTGATGTCGCCCTTGATGATAGTGATCCGCGCCGGCATTACGAATGATTGACGATAATGTCGCTGGTGATCTTGCCGTTCGGAATAATGATCCTTTGGCCTTCGTCGGTCTTCAGCGTCGTCGAGAAAATGTTGATGTCGGAAACAACGCCCGCTTTGCCCGATGTCTCGATGCGATCCCCAAGCTTAAACGGGCGCAGCGCGATCAACATGACGCCCGACGCCAAAACCAAAAGCGCAAAAAGTTTGTTCAACACAAGAAGCCTCCGTGACTGGGATTAGGGTTTTGGAAATAGCATAAGAAGGGCGCTTTGTCGAAAAAGGCAGAAGAGGCGAAACATCTTAAGCCTTCCCCGCATCCATCAGCATCGCGCGGCCCTCGGCGGTGATTGTGCCGTCGGGCAGGGCGACGGTTGCTTCCATTTCGATCACTTTACCCCGTTCCTTCACGACCCATCCGCGGATTGTCAGCTCTTGCCCCAAAGGCGTGGGCTTGCGAAAACGCGTTTCCAGTTTGGCTGTCACGACGTTCCGTCCTTTGACATAAAGGTAGTGCCCCATAATCTCGTCAAGAAGCGTGCTGATAATGCCGCCGTGGATGGTGCCGTCGTAACTCTGATGTTCGGGACGCGGCGTAAAACGGGATATGTAAACGCCGTTCTCCTCGACAAATTTCAGTTTTAACCCGATTGGGTTCAATTTACCGCAGGCAAAACACCAATCGTTGCTCATAACTTTTCCTCCACGCCCCTAACGTCCGATCATCATAGTGCGACCGTCTACCCGCACAAGGGGCGGACTGAAAGTAAAAAAGATGAAAAATTGTTTTATATCAACACGTTAACAAAGCTTGCGTTTAACCTTAAAACCCTTAGGTTAACGCCTCTTGCGCCGAGGGAAGAACATTGCATTGACTGTGTTGATGCTTGTAACATAGCGGCTGAGGCAGAGTTTTGAACTAATTTAATTTTTTACGCAATTTCCGGAAGAGAAAGATTTATGACTAAAGATATTTTAAGCCTGTCGCCTCACGAATTTCTTTGCGCCGCTAAAGTCGGAAAGCCGGTTAATAAAAACGATGGCCTCTATTTGGGAAGCCTCTTTGTGCCGAACGCCGACGGCGGCCGCGATTTGATCGCTTTTTCCAGCATGTCGGAAAACCTGACCGACAAACAGGGCAAAAAAACAGAATTCAGTTTTGACGCTGCAATATCAATACTCACGAGCAGCAAGGGATGGCTTGATCACGAAGGCCTTCGTTTTTACTATGAATCCGACGTTGTCAATGAAATCGTCAGGCTCAACAAAGAATCCAAAAGCGATGAATATCACCGCAGGGTGATTCTCGGAAACTACGATTTAACCCGCAGCGGCTACGTCAGGGAAGACGAGATATGCGTGCAATCTCTCTTTATGGCGAGAAATACCCGTAGTTTCATGGGAACGTACCCGTTGTCTGCAAATGGATCAGGCACGAGCGACTATTGGACTTCCGAAATAGTCCGCGTGAGAAACCCCGAGAGCGATGAACTGTTTGACCCCAATCTTTTCGAAGATCCGCCCGGAACTGTTCAAGAATGGAAGCGGGCTGTTGTGGAATTTGCGTCTAACGTCGGCTTCGTTCGTTGGGTCGATCATCACTTTAACTGGACGCCTGAGCGCGGCAAGCCAACCGAAGCGAGGGTTCGCCCCATTATCGTGTCAAAGGTCGGGCTTGGCGATTAAGTTTAAATCCCGCACGCCAGCGCGATAAGAACCGCCGCGCCGCCTACAATGCGGTACCATGCGAACGGAATAAGCCCAAAGCGCGTGATAAAGCCGATAAAGCTTCTGACGACAATCAGCGCGGATATAAACGCGACTATAAACCCGATGCCGATAGACTGAATATCTCCGCCGCTTAATACGCCGAGGTTTTTGTATATATCGTATCCGGCGGCCGCGACCATCGTGGGGATCGAAAGAAAGAACGAAAATTCCGCCGCGGCCTTGCGGCTGACGCCAAGCAACATAGCGCCGATAATCGTCGCGCCCGAACGGGAAACGCCCGGAATCATCGACACGCATTGATAGAGGCCAATGCCAAGCGCGGTCTTGATGGGAAGATTTTCAGAGTTCGTGTGAATTTCTTTTTTGGGCATGCGCTCGACAAGAAGAATGATAATGCCGCCGATAATCAAAACCCACGCAATAAGCGCGGGGCTTGCAAACAAAACTTCCTTGATGAATCCGTGCGCGCCCGCGCCGATGACAGCCGAAGGAATGAACGCTGCAATAACGGTTGCGGCAAACGCGCGGGATTCTTTGCGCGAGGGCAGGGTGGAAACGGCTCTCCAAAGCCTCTCGAAATAAACGACGACGACGGCAAGAATGGCTCCGAGCTGAATGACAACCTCGAAAACGCCGCCTTGATTTTGAAAACCGAAAAAATGGTCGGCAAGCAGCATATGCCCCGTTGACGATACGGGCAGAAATTCCGTTAACCCCTCGATAATGCCCAGAACGCAAGCATTGAAAAATGCGCCGATATCCATGTCAAAACCTGATCTATGTTAAGATGCAAAAACGCGCTACCTTAGCAAGCCGCAAAGATATATAAAGGAAAAAGCCTCAAAAGTTCCTTAACCTCAAAAGAAGGAGGTCAACATGAAGTACAGAACATTTCTCCTCGCGACTTGCGTGTTGGCTTTTTTGTTCCTTTCCGGCTGCGCCGAGAAATGGCAAAAACCGGGCGCAACGGAACAGGATTTTGAAAAAATGAAATTATCCTGCGACAATCAGGCGTTAAAACGCTTCCCGATTTTGTTGAGGCAAATCCAAATTGAAGGCGAACGCATGACGCCCTTCTCAACAAGATGCACGGGGTCCGGGCCTACGCTCAGTTGCTCAACAAGCGGCGGGCAGTATGTTCCTCCCACCTATGCGCCGATGGACGATAACCGCGCGGCGCGCGAGGCGGCTACCCGCAGGTGCTATATCGAAAATGGCTGGCATCCGGCAGAAAACGAATAATCCGCGTTGGTAGAAAATCAAAAATGACGTTATTAAACAATCGGTTGGGATGATGTTGCTTTTTGCGTTTTTGCATTATTCGTATTCCTTTCCCTTGCCCCTTCAAGCCTTTCCGCGCTACAAACACCTGCGAATTGTTGTGTTTTAGTCCGGCGATTCACGTTTTTCACATGTGGGCATATGAAAAACAGTCGCGGGCTAGTGGAGTTTATAAATGACAGCACCAAAAGTTCCGACTGAGCTTGATATCGGCGGCATTATGTCGCGCATTCCGCATCGTTTCCCGATGCTTCTTATCGACCGCGTCATTGATATCGTGCCGTCCGAAAGTTGCACGGGCATTAAAAACGTGTCGGCTAACGAGCCTTACTTTCAGGGTCATTTTCCCGGTCATCCCATCATGCCGGGAGTCTTTATCATCGAGGCGATGGCGCAAACATCGGCGACGCTTGTCGTCGCATCCTTGGACGGGGTTACCTGCGACACGCATGTCGTCTATTTTATGACGATTGAAGGCGCGCGTTTTCGCAATCCTGTTTTCCCGGGAGATACGTTGCACATCAAAGTGAAAAAAGAACGCACGCGCGGGGCGGTGTGGAAATTTAAAGGCGAAGCCTTTGTCGGCGATAAGCTTTGCGCCGAAGCGGAATTCACCGCCATGCTCGTGCCGCGCGACGACGTAAAGAGTGAAAAGTAAATGGCCTCCACGATTCATCCTACCGCGATTGTCGATCCCTCCGCGCAATTAGGCAAAGATGTTTTCATCGGCCCCTATTGCACGATAGGCGCGTCGGTCAAATTGGGCGATCGCGTCCGGCTTATTTCGCACGTTGTGGTCGATGGGCGCACGACCATCGGCGACGATACAGTAGTCTATCCTTTCGCCGCGCTAGGTTTGCGCCCGCAGGACTTGAAATATAAAGGCGAAGCCTCAGAGCTCGAAATCGGCAAGAAAAACCAAATCCGCGAATATGTGACGATGCATCCCGGAACCGAAGGCGGGGGCATGCTGACGAAAGTCGGCGACAACAGCCTTTTTATGATCGGTTCGCATATCGCTCACGACTGTAAGATCGGCGACAATGTCGTTTTTGCCAATAATGTGACGCTTGCGGGGCATGTCACGATCGGAGATTACGTTATTCTCGGCGGCTTGTCGGCAGTGCAACAATTCGTGCGCATAGGGCCTTACGCCATTATCGGCGGCATGTCGGGCGTCGAGAAAGACGTCATTCCGTTCGGCCTTGTAAAGGGCGAGCGCGCGCATCTGTCGGGGCTGAATTTGATCGGGCTTGAGCGGCGCGGCTTCAACCGTGAAGACATTCGGGCTTTACGAAGCGCCTACCGCATGTTGTTCGCGCCCGAAGGCACGCTCGGCGAACGGGTCGAAGAAACGGCGACGCAATACAAGAATCAAGCTCAGGTCGAGCGGATCATCGATTTTATTCGCTCAGGCTCTGATCGCCCGATTTGTCAGCCAAAGGTTGAAGACGAAGAGTGAGAAGTACACATAATAAATTGATCCCGTCATTCCGCAAAATTTTCTCTTCGCATGCGAAAGAAAATTTATCCCGCCTACGCTAAGAAGCTACGGCGGACGAGATGACAAAGACCCTGCGTAGCTTCTTAGCGAAGCAGGGGCGGAATCCGATGTGTTTTTCTTTTAGAAAGAAACCAAATCGGATTCCGGATACATTTTCTTTCGTCTGCTGACGCAGCCGAATAGAAAATATTCCGGAATGACGGCGCATAACTTAGCTTGGGCATACAAGTTAATGATCCTTATCGTCACACAAACATTTGCACCGGCCACAGGCGGCATGGAAGTCTATATGACGACGCTTGCCGAAGAGCTTGCGCGGGCAGGGCGCGAGGTTGTCGTTTTTGCGGACGGCAAAGACAAAAACTATGCGCCGCAGGCCAACTACATTTTACGCCGGTTTAGCGGCTGGCGGCCTTATCGCAGATGGAGGAAACGCCGCGCCGTTGCCGAACTTTTTGATTCGAGAGTTATCGAAGGCGTTTTCTGCGACTCTTGGAAAAGCGTCGAAGCCTTGCCTGAAACGTTTTCCGCGCCCATCGTCGTGCTTGCGCACGGAGCCGAATATCCCGTTACTCCTTCACGGCGCAAAGGAAATCGCATTATCACGGCGCTCGAGCAAAGCACGAAAATTCTTGCAAACTCGCGTTTTACGGCAGACGTGGTTCGTCCTTATCTTGCCAGATCCGACGATCCGCGATTGATTGTCGTTCACCCGCCCATCAGCCCGCTTCTTAATCCTTCGCCCGAAGCGCACGAAAAAATGAGAAAAAAAATCGGCGAGAGATTTCCTGTCATTTCCGTTCTGTCGCGTCTTGAACCCCGCAAAGGAATTGACCGCATTATTACGGCCATGCCCGCCGTTATCGCCAAATATCCCTCCGTCGTTTTCCTTATCGGCGGCAGCGGCGATGACGAATGGCGTTTGCGAGACTTGGTGAAGGAAAAAGGCGTCGCTAAAAACGTCGTTTTTCTGGGCGCCGTGAGCAATGAAAGAAAACTGGCGCTTTTGGCGAACTCGGACGTTTTTGCCATGCCCGTGCGCCGCGTCGGCACCTCGGTCGAAGGCTTCGGCATCAGCTATATCGAAGCGGCTTGGTTCGGCGTTCCGTCTTTGGGCGGCGCAGGCTGTGGGGCGGAAGACGCCGTCATAGACGGAAAAACCGGTCTTATATGCGACGGAGAAAATCAAACCGAAGTCACGATCAAGCTTTTGAAACTGCTCGACGATGAAACACTTCGCCGGAAACTCGGCCAGGCCGCTAAAAAGCGCGCGCAACAGGAACTTATATGGTCAAAGGCATTGCCGCGTTTTATCGCCGCGCTTCAAAAGCCGAACCCCAGGATCCGCTGATTAAAAGACGTAGTCAAATTCTACCGATGGATTGGAAGAATTAGCATTGCAAGCCGTGTTTGCCGCCGTGGGGGTCATATTTTTCCAGCCGATGCTGGCGTCGGGCAACAAAGAATAAGCGCCGCTGCTTGTAACAATTGCAGTAGGACATTCGGCGTCTCCAACGGTGCAAGCCGTTGCATTCAACAACAACAGCACGCATCCCCGGAACGAGGGCGAATAAAACGATACGCGAAACTTTTTTGCCGCTATTTGGAAGATGACAAATAGACCCGGGCGCCAGGGCGTATCCGCCGTTGTCGTTGCGGTTGCGTTGACAAAAGTGCGGGGAATAGCGCCTGCCGATATCATAGAGGACGTGATATTCAACGGAAAAGCACCCGAAAAGGACACTCCCTGCGTTTGCTTCAGGACGGTAATATTATGAACGACCATTTGAAGTTGGGTGACGGCGTCATTATCCCTTTGTTCTTCCCTGACGCTAGCCGCTGCGACCCAAATAGCGCCCAAAACTACACCCACAATGGCAAGAACGATTGACGTTTCGACCAAAGAAACGCCGCGCCGTTTTTTTGCGTGAGACAGGGCCAACATCAAAAACACCCGAAGCGATGGATAATAACAATCCTTACAGAGCTAGCATAAGAAGCTTTAAGGAGAGTTTAAACCCCGAAAGCCGACTTGACTTCGAGCCAAAAGTCCATTGTTCTAAGAGCGATGGGGACACAATAAAATGGGCTTAAATGCCTTTGGAATAGGGACAAACCCTTCAAGCCCATTATATTGTGTCCCCCGTGTCCTTTATTATCTGTCGGCGATGCTCATGAAGATCCTTATTGTTTCCGATGCAGGAAAACCGCAGGTGAACGGCGTTGTGCGCGCGCTTGAGGCTTTGGCGCGCGAACTGACCCTCATGGGGCACGTTGTGCTTATCGCGGGGCCGGACGCAAGCCGGCATTTCACTTTTTCATTGCCCTGTTATCCCGAAATAAAACTCGAATTGTTTGCGCGGCGCAGGTTGGAAAAAATCATGCGCGATTTTTCTCCCGATGCCATCCATCTTGCTACCGAGGGCTCCTTGGGCTGGACAGCGCGCGGTATTTGCTTGCGTCAGGGCAGAAAATTTACGACGGCCTATCATACGAATTTTCCCGATTATCTTGTCAAGAGAAGCCCTCTTTTTCTCGCGCCCCTTATCACCAAAGCCGCTTTCGCCGTTCTGCGGCGGTTCCATGCGCCGTCATGCGCGGTTATGGTCGCTACAGAATCCCTTGAGGAGGATCTGCGCGCGCGAAACTTCCGCAACATCCAACGCTTTTCATACGGCGTCGATTTAGACCTGTTTAAACCCTACGGAAAAACGATAAGCGATTACCAAAACTTGCCGCGGCCCATACTTCTCTGCGTCAGCCGTGTCGCAGTCGAAAAAAATCTCCAAGCTTTTCTGGAATTGAAAACATCGGGCAGCATCGTTCTGATCGGCGACGGGCCGGATTGTGCCGCGCTACGCCGTGACTATCCGGATGCGCATTTTTTGGGTTCCCTCGAAGGTGAGAATTTGGCAAGGCATTTTGCGGCAGCGGATCTCTTTGTTTTTCCATCAAAAACGGACACTTTCGGCCTTGTTTTGCTGGAGGCCTGTGCGTCGGGATTGCGGGTCGCGGCGTATCCTGCAGCGGGGCCTGTCGATATTTTCGCGTCCGAAAAAACGCGCGCTTTTGCCGTGATGGATGCGTGCCTTCAAAAAGCGGTTGATTGCGCGCTCTCGATGCCCGACAATCCTGAAAATCCGCGAGCGTTTGCTTCAGGCTTTTCGTGGAAAGCGAGCGCTCAACAGTTTTTAAGACATCTATTAGGGAAAGAAATAAGATGAAAATAGCGTTTCAGGGCGCCTTCGGCGCCAATTCGGATTTGGCTTGCCGCGCCGTATTTCCAAAAGGCAAAACGTTGCCGTGCATCGGATTTGACGATGCCTTTGAAGCCGTCGTCGAGGGGCGCGCCGATCTGGCGATGATCCCGGTCGAAAATTCGGTGGCGGGGCGCGTGGCCGATGTGCACCATCTCTTGCCGCAGGGCGGACTGCACATCATCGGCGAACATTACCAGCCGATTGAACATCATTTGCTTGTCCTCAAGGGAGCAAAACTGAAAGACATCAAACGCGTCGAAAGCCATGTGCACGCTTTGGCTCAATGCCATAAATGGCTGAAAAGCCACCACATCTATTCCGTCGTTCATGCCGATACGGCAGGCGCGGCAGAAGAGGTAAAACGTCGCGGCGACAAAACGGTTGCCGCGATAGCCTCAAAACTAGCGGGTAAAATTTACGGATTGCAAACGTTGGCAACGGGCATCGCCGACGGGCCGAAGAACACGACCCGTTTTCTGATCCTTTCGCGCAAAAAGATCGAAGCAAAACCGGGAACAAACTGCATGACGACGCTTGTTTTTCGCGTGCGCAGCGTTCCGGCGGCTTTGTACAAAGCGCTGGGCGGTTTTGCGACAAACGGCGTTAATATTACAAAACTGGAAAGCTATCTGGTAGGCGGCAACTTTACGGCCGCCCAGTTTTACGTCGACGTCGAAGGGCATCCGAAGGACACGCCGCTTCGCCTTGCGCTCGAAGAGTTGGCTTTCTTCGCGCACGAGGTCAAGGTTTTAGGCGTATATCCGGCTCATCCGTTCCGCCGCGCGTAACGATAAAATCAAACGCCGGCAATGCTCTTAATCCACGCGCGATTGAGGTTTGTCGGAATGGTGTATGTTCCTGCGCTTACGCTGACATCCTGTGTGCTGTCGTCGTCAAAGACGTAACGCAAGACGTTCACGCCGCTTGGTACGGTGAAAGTAAGAGCCTCTTCGGCGCGGGTTACTACGGTTGTCGTGGTCGGGATATGCGAAGAAGCCTTGCTCCCCGTTTCATGTTGTCCGCCCCATAAATAGACGCCATTTCCAACGCCTGTGTAGCTGGGCTTGTATCCGGCAGTCGTTGAGTTATTGGTGAGCGTAAACACGAGAGTGGTGTTGACCGCTGTTACGGGCGACGTTACCGTCAGAACGCATCTAAACCATCCGTTCCCGACGTTCTCAATGGATGGCGTGCATCCGGTATAAGAACCAATTGCCCCAGACCCGCTTAAATCATAATTGGCAAAAATCGTCCCCGATATTGTCGTTGAAAATCTAAGTTGAAGGACTGATTGTGCGCCTGCTTTGGCGTATATGCTTGAGGTGTAGACAGTATCTTGCACCCACGAAAAAGTCACAGACGGAAAAGCGTCGTGTGTGCCCCAGGTTTCCGTATCGTTAAAATAGGCCGCCGTTGCCCCGTCGGGAGAAGTTATTCCTGCAGCATTACCGACGGTAGCTCGTTGAACCGAACATGCTCCAACCAGAGTGGAGGGGTATAAATGATTTTGCCTCTGCTCTTCAAGCAACAAGCCCTTTAACGCAAGCGTCGAGGGATTATAGTCGAAGCGAGGTGTATCGATAGCCGCCGACGATAGAACGCCGGACGAGGTGAACACTGAAGCCGTCGAAGCGCGGGCGAAGGTCAGGGAATCGTCAAGGGAGCCGGAGAGAAAATTGAAGTTCAGCCCCACGCTTAAAATAGGCGCGACGCCCATTTTGTACGTCCTGAAATTGAAGCCCCCACTTGCATAGATGTTGGGAGGAAAGATAAGCGCCATTTACCACCTCCGCGCCGTAAACTTTTGCCCTGTCGTCGCGCCGACGATGCTGACGACGCCGCAGGGCTTGCAGAACGGCGGCGTCTCGAATCCGCCGCCATTGGCGACAACCCTTATGCTTCCGGTTCCGTTGGCGAGCGCCGTGACGGTGTCGCTTATCCACAAATCGTTTGTGGCGTCGGGGTTGTAGACGGCAAATCCGTTGCTTGGAACGATGCCCCCGAAAAGGGTTTGAGCCGTGCCGCCCGTCGTGATCGTGCCGGAGGCGTCGGTTGCAGTATTGCTATTATTGGCGTCGCTCGATTGCAGCAATAGCGCGAAACCCGTAATGGTTGAAACGGAAGCCGTGCCGTTTGCCGCCGTCAAAATAAAGGAGGCGAAAGGCAGTCCATCCAAAACATCCAGGTTTGAGGGAGTATTTGCCGCCAAGGGGATGGAAATGGGAGCACCTTGCACCTGCGTGCCGCCGTCGTCCAAATAGCGTTGAATCGACAGCGTTCCGGCTTGCGTTGCCGTGATGCCGGCAGAAATCAAAGAATAGCCGCCCGTCCGGATCAAACTCGTTTGCACGGAGTTGTTGGCAGGAATGGAAGCCGGCAGATTATGCGTTGTTTGGGGAACGGGGGCTTGCAGCCGGAAAGTTGCGGAAAAGGGCGCGTAATCGGCATTGCGTGAAGTTTCAGTCGTCATGGTTTCTCCTTATGTAAAAAAATTATTGGCATTGGGGACGCTGAGATTCCAAAAGAACCTCGTAAGCGCGGCGCTGGTTAAGTTCGATAAGCGCCGCTTTTGTCTTAAGCGCGAGCGTTTCCGACAGACCGACATGGCTTAACGCAAAATCGGGTTTTGGAACGGCACGCGGCGTGCAAGGAATGGGGACGGGCACTTCAACCTCGACAGGGTTAAAAACAGGCGCTTCCGATGCGCAGGCCGAGAGAATAAGAAAAACAAGGGCGCGTTTCATGGGGTGTCCTTTAAATAAGCCTTAAAAAGGGCGTCTGCGGCTTGGCAGTCGTCGCCGCGCGTTTTTGTTTTGCGGATGTTTTCAGCGGCCACGAAAAACAGCCGCGCTTTTTCTTGCGCTTCGTCTGCCGCTTCCTGCATTTGTTTTTCGCGCCGCGCGCCGTCGGCCTTCATTTGCTCGACGGCTTTGTTTTGCTTCGCGACGTGCGCGATGAACGAGTCATTGGCCAAGCGGCAGGCGATGATGTCCGTCTGCGCCTTTGCCAACTCTACTTTCAGGTTCGCATTGGCGAGAAACAGCCAAAAAAAGGCGACGGCAACGGCCGCGCCGCCGCCAAGCGCCAGTTTATTGGTAATATCCATTGCCTTTATCCCTTTGTTTGGAGCGTTGAAGGCCTTGCCCGAACGCGGCGGCGCCGCCTCCGGCCATAAGAAAGCCCAGCCCGCTTCCGAAAGCTTCCGGATCGAAGGCCAGCCCCAAAAAAACGACGTGATAAACCGACAAGCCGATAAGCGCCAAAGCGCCGAGGCACAGCAAAACAAGATGCGCTTCGACTTCGGCGTCGTCGGAGTCGACCATTTTGATGAGAAAGCTTTTCGTGTTCATAATGTTTTTTTCCACAATCGCCCTTCCGCTTCGCGGCGCCGCGAAAGCCCGCCCAAGATTTCGCCTTTGGCGCGGTTCCATCGAAGCAGTTGGACGGGAACCTGGTCGTACCAACCCCGATTGAGCAGAAACAGCAATTCGGAGTCCTCTAAATTTCCCGCTCCGACATTGAACGCGAAGCACACAAGCGCCGAAAACTGGTTGTTGCTCAGCGGAACGGTAACCAGTCGCGACACGGCGCGCTCGAACAAAAGTAAATCTTCGTCGAGCAGAACATCGGCTTGCTCAACCGTAATTTTTTGACCCGCATAAACCGTACGTGTATGTCCATAGCCTATCGTCCATGTTTTCGCGGGGCACAGATAAGGCGTCAGATGCAACCCCTCGAATTTTTTGATCAACTCGACGCCTGCTTCATTGGTGCGGCGCATGAAAAAGGGATCGTCGGATATGAGCGTCATTAAAATTATCCCTGAATGTAGTTAAAGCCAAAAAGGCACCGATAAATTTTGAACAAAACAGAGTCGTCATTCCGGAAAATTCGCATTTTTGCTTTTCGCAAAAATGCAAATTTATCCGGAATCCGATTTATTTTTCTTGCCACAAGAAACCAAATCGGATTCCGCATAAACTTTCTTTCGCCGTAAATACGGCGAAGAGAAAGTTTTGCGGAATGACGATGTTTAATTGAATTCAATCTTTTTAAGCTTTAATCACGCGCACGCGCCACGAGCCGGACGCGAGCGTGACGCTTGCGCCTGTCAGATTAGTCAGGCGGATAAGCGCGGAATTGGCGGCGTTAACGGTGGCCGTAGCCTGAACGCCCTGTAAGTCATACGGGGCTGCGACAATCGCAAAATCGCCAAGAGCAGCGCCTGTTACCGTGATTGCCGAAGACGTCGCGCCCGACGCGGAGGCAACGGTTCCGGGATTCCAGGTTGTCGTTGCGTCGATCTTTGGCGTCGTGAGCAACGCCCACGCCGAACCCGTATAATAAAGCAGGCGGCTTGTCGCGCGCGTCCACGCCGTCCATCCCGCGACGGGCATTTTGATCGACCAGCCGCCGTAATACCCCGCGAGGCTGCCCGCAAAACCCGTCCACGCGCCCGAAGGCGATGCGCCGATAATATAAGCGTCGCCGGTTGCGGGCGAAGCGGGCGGCGTTGAGACCGTTGTATCGATGACGGATGTTTTTGCCAGAAAATCGATGTCGTTCAGCGCCGCGTTATGCGTGATTTCTTTTTGCGCCTGCGACGAGGCAATGTAGGTCAATGCAAGATTTGGTGTTGTGGTCATAGATGCTCCTTAAATAAGTGCCGTCGCCGCGTTGCCGTTGCCATAACGCGCGCTGACTTGATAAATGTTCACTGTAAATGTCGAAGGGATGCTTCCGCCCCAATCCGCCGTCTGCTGCGCAACGGTATAGGTTACGGTCGGCGTCGTTAATCCCGTAAAAGCGCGAAGGATTGTCGAGCCGTTCATAATATCGGCTTCGTAAAGCTCCTGCGGCTCGTCCAAAGGCACGTCGATGTAATCGACCCATTCGGCGTTCAGTCGCGCGCGCCGCGTCCACGTGCATGTTAAATCGCCGCTTATACCGGCCGCGCGCGCGCCTTTGATATTCACGGGGGCGAACGGGCAGAGCGTTTTAAGGCCGTAAGTAAAGGCGTAATCATGCGCTTCGCTGAGATTTTGCCCCGTGCTGAGCGCGCGGAAATTGAACGCCTTGTTGCGGTCGGAAAGCACGTCGGGAAGAAAAACGGTCGTGCCCGATTGCAGAAGAACAAAACGTTCGCCGACGATGTGTGCCGATGTTGCGTTTTCGGTTCCGCGCCTTCCGCGTAATAAATTCGATAACGTATAAAGACCCGGGCCCGCGAGCGTCGCCGTCTGGAATTGAATAATTTCATCTCCCAAAAGCGCGGCGTTCGCGCCGTTCAGCAAATCGATTTCGGAGCAGCTCGAAAGCGTTCCTTGGGTGACCTGAACGTTCACGGAATTATTTTTGTCAATATAAAGAGCCGAGCCGAATCCCAAAACGGTTGCGGCAATTCCGGCCGTCGATGCTTTTGAAAGCGAGACCACGGACGCGTAGGACGAGCCGTCGCCCGATCGCAAAAGCGCGGCGCCTTTCCATCCCGACAATCCCGTTGCCGAAACGTAAACGCCCGGCTGGTCGTCGGCGGATTGCAACAGCGGCAAATCCATCAAATACAAAACGGAAGACACGGGGTCGTTGCCGTTGGCGGCAATGCCTTGGCCTCCGTCGGCAAGCGCGTCGCTGCTCAGGCTCGACGGTTGGCTATAAAAGCCCTCGAGCGTTATCAGCCCGCCGCTTTGCATAACCGAGGCGATGCGCAGTTTGTCTCCGTTGCCGAGGTCTATGATGTCCGAAGGGTCGAGCGCAAAATACGCGCGGGAGACCGACACTTTGACCAGGTCGCGCTCAGCCCATGCCGTATAAAGCTTTGTTTCGGCTATCTTTTTCGCTGTATCTGCCGTGCAGACCACAGGCAATGAAATTTTTTGGCTCATGCGGGCGGAAGACGCAAGGCGTCGCGCGCGCTGGCAATTCACTTCGAAATTCCGCGACGGATCGACGACGTCGATATTGACCTCGCGCGGCAAATCCATTTCCTGCGCGCGCGTGACGAGCAGGGGCGCGGGCTGATTTTTATCTTCCATTGCTGCGCGCCACTCTGAGGCCGGAACGGAAACTGCGGCATTGCCGCCGCGCCGCACTGCTTTCAGTTGTCCCGACGTTTCAATGAGGTCGAACGGCGCGTACGTTTGAAGCGGCTCGATGGCGTGCCGCGCGCTCATGGGCTCCTGCAGAATATAACCTTGGATAAGAGAGTCCGCCAAAGCCGACACGTCGAAATCATTAACCGCGTAACCGGCGCGCGTCAGAATGTCGGACAGAATGGCGGCGAGGCTTCCAAGCGCATTGCGCTCAAAAATCGCCGCCTGACGCACGGCGTAAGGCGATCCCCCGACGCCCAGAAACAAAAGGCGCGAACTGTCCAGCTTGAGGGCGTAAAAAACATCGTAGATTCCCGAAAGGCCGGTGACTTCGGCGGCGTCGACGGAAAGGGTAAAGCTTCCGGCGTTCAGCGACACTTCGGAAAGAAGATAAAAATTGCCGTCGATTCCGTTCTGCACGATTAATAATCGGTCGCCGTAAAAAAGCGGGAAGTTGGTCGAGCCGATGCCGAAGTCTTGCTCGAACATTTGCCAAGGGCGCGTGAGGACGGCGGAAGAGTCCGAAGGTTCGAACGACATCAGGCAAAAATACATGACGGTTCCGTAGAGCAGCGTCCACTCGTTGCTTCCGGTTTTGAGAAAGAGCGCGTGAGGCCCGCTGCCCGATCCCAAGGGCAAATTGGCGGCCACAGTATAGGTCGTTCCAAGCGATAACTGATTGTTCCGCCACGCTATTGTGCGCGCTCTGAGCGTCGAGGAGCTTGTGACCAGATTGTAGGCCAAAAGCCCGTCGGCGTAGGGCGTGAACTGCGCGCCATAGAACGGTTTCGAGTTTGAGGCGCTGCCGCTGCCCCACAATCCCGTAAAGCCGAGGTCGATGATCGACATTCCGGCGCGCGCGAAAACATGAAGCCCGCGAACGCCGCCCGAAATATCGTCGATGACGAAATGCTGAGCATCGATCCACGCCGGTTGCTTGGTCGACGACGACGAAGCCGACAGGGCGCTGCTGAACACGGGGCCGAAGGTTTTTGTTTCGCTGTCGTAAATCGCAAAGCTGTGCGAAGGCGCGACAGTGTTCTGAATATAAAAAACGACAAAGCGTTTATCCGGCGAAAGCGCCCATGCGCTGTCGAGGCGGGTTCCCGCCGTGGAAAAACTTTCGCTGCTTACGGTTTCCAAAAGGACAGGCGCGTTCCCCATCACGTCATAGGCCGAAGCGAGGAAAGTCGATGTTGCGCCATTTGGAACAAAGCCGCCGATCAAAACTTTCTGAACGTCCGCGCCGTTGTTCTGCAAGACAATCGGAAGCATCGAGCCGTTTGCGGCGCTTGCGCACGCCGAGATCGCGGGATTTACGGTGCCGAGGCAAACGGGGTCTTTGGTCGCAGCCGCCGCCGCGATTTCAAACGTCAGGTTGGGCATCCGGTTGCCGAAACTGTCGAGCTGCAAATTATCGAAAACGATGTACGCAAGCCCGCGATAGGACGGCACGTCGCCCATGCCGAGAATGGATTGCATAAAACTGTCGGGCGTTTGCGCGTCGTCCCCTTTGTAAATCGTGACGCCGTCGAAAAGCCCCGACGTCCAGACGCCGTTTTGATAAATGACGACGCTGTCCGCCCAGATCGTGTTAATGCCCGCGATGGGCCCCGCGCAGATGCCGACGGCGCAATGGACGCTGTACGTATATGTTTTTGTTGTGACTCCGCCGCCCTTGCCGCCGCTTGTATCCGTGTGCTGGGTCTCAAGAAGTTTCGTCGACCAGATGACGTTCCCCGCAATCCGCGCGTTGCCGTAGACGATGGGGATGCCCGCGCCGTAACGCGAATCCTGCACCGAAAGATTTTCAAGCCTCGGCCCCGTGACAGTAGTGCCAAGCCCCAACTGGTTGTCGATAAGGCCGCCAAGACCTGCGCCCAATCCGCCGAGCAAGGCTCCGCCAAAGCCGGGCATGAAAATGTTTCCGACGACGGAGCCGACGGATTTAAGGATGACAGAGGCCATGGATGTTCAGTCCGAAAAAGAAAAACGGTAAATGCCGGTCAGGCGGCGTTTCCAATAATCGCCGATGGACGTTTCAACGACTTTGCCCGCAGGGGCGAAGCTGTGAATCATCGTCTCGGCGCTCGACGCCAAGGCGACGTGTTGCGGTTGCCTGTCGTAGCGAAAAAGCAAAATGTCTCCGGCTTGAATTTCATCGACAAGCTTCGCGCCGTGCTCGTTCAGCGCAGCGATAAGGCTTTTCCCGTCGGGGCGGCGCGCGTAATCGGTGCGGTCGTGCACGGGAAAATCCGTTGCTTTCAAAGCGACGATGACAAGCCCAATGCAATCAAGGCCTATGCCCGGCGCGCGCCCTTGATGGTGGAACGGCGTGCCGAGGCACGCGCGCGCCGCGGCAATCATGCGTGTGGATACGTCGGTCATGATGGATACTGCATAATGTTGCCGACGCCCGGCACATAAGGAAAACCGCCGAAATTTGCGCCGTTTGCATAGGTATTTTTGCACGTCGAAAATCTTTTATCGCATCCGGGCGTGACGTTGTATGCATCGCCGACGTGAATGGCGCGGGGCATCGGCAGCCAAAGCGTGAATTGATGCGTCGAATTCTTCCATGCCTTTACGTCCATGCTTTGCCCGGCGTTGGAGCCCGATAGCCACGTCAATTTGCCGTAGGCGTAAACGCCGTTCGCGGCAGTTTGCGCCGTGTCTTTGAAAATTGCATTGTCGGTCACGCTTGTGACGCTGCCGGTCGATGCGAGCGCCGCTAAATTGACGCAGCACCGCGAGTCGCCCAGATCAAAGCGGCATTCGGGCGTGTACGTTTCGCCGACGGGGCGCTGCAAAAGGTCGTGCAGGCCGCGCAATTCGGCGACGTAATGCAAATCCGCGCGCGTCACTTGCCCCAGCCAGCCGCGCCGGAGCTGGATCGTTCCTTCAGACAAATTCGCCCAATTGCAGGCGTAAACATCGACGCGGGCGAAGTCGTAAAATCCGGCGTCGATGTCGGCGGCGGAAATTTCGTCGCTGTCCAAAAGGCCCGTGACTTCCAGATTATCGACGGCAAGTCCCGCGCGGCTTTCGATGGCGCTGGGGGTCAGCGCGCCGTCGGCCTTGTACGTCACGCCGTCAACGACGAGATCGCGGTCGTGCGTCGTGAAGCCTTTTACGACTCCATCCGTACGCGTGATTTTCACCAGATAGGCAAGCGTGGTCAGCTCAAGGTTTAAATGAGCTTGCAGTGCTGTAGAAATTGATTTCATGATTATATTTGCTTGAATTTAACCTCAATTAAACAGCGTCATTCCGGAAAATTCGCTTTTTGCTCTTCGCAAAATGCGAATTTATCCGGAATCCGATTTGATTTTCTTGCCGAAAGAAACCAAATCAGATTCCGCATAAGTTTTCTTTCGCTTCGCGAAGAGAAAACTTTGCGGAATGACGCCTCTCTATCACACGCGGATTTCGACGATCGGCACTTCGGCCTGATACGAGGCGTAATTTTCCGCCGACAAAGACAGATAATCGGTATCGAAACGCACGGGAACGTCGAACAAAAAGCCCGCCGTGACGGTTTGTCCCGCGGTGGGCGCGGCGGCAAACGTGAGGACGCCCGTCGTCGCATCGAGGCTCCATCCGGTTGAAAGTTGCGCGCCGTTAACGCCGACGAGCGCGGTTCCGGCGACGGGTTTTTTTATGGCGCGTGCGTGCGCGATGCCGCCGCTTGAATAATTTTTGACAAGTTGAAACGCGACCGTCGCGCCGTTGCCCGTTCCGAGAGTTTGATCGGTAAATGCGGGCGCGGAAATGTTGTCCGCCGCGCTTGAATAATCGCTCCAGTCGCGCAGGCGGAAGCCGCGCGCGCGGCCTGCGCGGGCGTGAAAGAAGTTCAAAAGCGTCGCGGCGTCCGCAGCAGAGCGCACGCTGCCTTGCGCGTCGAACACGCGCCGTGCCTGCGCCCAGTTTTGATTGCGCCGTTCGAAGCCGCTGTCGATGACAATGATTTCGGTCGAAAAATTCGGCCCGCCGCGCGAGCCGAAAGCGACGCGAAGCGGCAGTTCTGTTTCGTCAAAGGACATGAAAGAACCTGTTTGAGTATAATTTAAATATGATATTGGAAGGCGAGAGCTAAAGGCTCTTATTCAACCTGTTTCCATGAGTTTTTAGGCACACCAAATTCTTCGAAAGCTTGGTCAACCGCTATTGCAAAGGTGTCTTGCAAATAATCATAGAGGCCTTTTCCATTTTCCCAGACATAAAGATAATAACCAAACTGATCCGGCACCCCAGGTGTCAGGCTTGTGAGTTTTTGTTGCTCAATTACAAATTTCCTGAGTTTAGGAGATGTTGTTTCTGCTGCCCATTTCATGTTTTATTCCTTGCTAAAGGGATACCAATGATGCTCTCCGGCATCAATCCATTTGCCATTTGAATTTTGCTTTTGAATGTGAAAATGCGGTTCATCGTGTGGCGCAAATTTATTGATGTCAATACGGATTTTTTTGTCCCCTTTCATCATAATCAGGTCATCGGAGGGATTTCTAAAGGTTCTATCCGGTTTTCCGCCGAAATAATCTTCGATAGCTGCGGCTGCGTCTTGAACTGCGCTTCCGACTTCGTTGCGGGCGATGCTTCCGAGCACATAGCGTAGTGCTGAAATGACTGAACCGCCGGAAAGCGCGGCCAAAAATGTTTCTACAGGGTAAATAGGCCTAATAGCATCGGGATATTCGGATTCCGATGTCGTTCCGTTTCCACCCCCGCCGCCTTCGTCTGTCCATCTTCCGCTTTCGCGCCCGTTTCCCGCCGGTACGCGGGGTTGATCCTCGCGGTATTTTAGAAACGCTTCGTCCGAAGCCGTTGCCTTGGCGATTTCGACAGGAAGCGCCGGAACGTAGCCGCGCCGGATGTAATACTGCGCCGCGACGGCTCGCGCATGGGCGTGAACGGCTTGTCGTTTTAAAGAAAAGGTCATGATAAAATTCTCAACGAATTCTTTGGCCTGTAATTAAGTTTGCAAGAAGAGATCCGGCTAACTGGGATTCGCTAAGGTAAGCAGATTTTAAATATGCAGGAGTATCGTCCGTGCTGCCGGATCCCCCGCTTGATCCTGAAGAGGTTTGGTCATCTCCCCACTCGGATTTAATCGCGCCGCCAATTAAATTTCCAAGAATTTGTGCCTGAGCCCGTAAAAGGGGGCTCATAATCGAGTAGCTTGCTTTCGTCCATGTTCGTTTCGCCTTGATTTTGGGTGAGCGAACGCCGCGATCCATGTTTAAAAGGCTCGTGCGGAGTTTTTTCAAGTCGCTTTGCAGCATTGCGGCTTCGCTTTGCGCGCGGCGCGACGAGGCGGACGAAAGCTGGTCGATGGAGGAGTGTTTTTTGGTCATTTTGGTTTCTTTGCTGCAAGAAAAACAAATCGGATTCCGCATAAATTTTCTTTCGCTGCGCGAAGAGAAAATTTTGCGGAATGACGTCCGTTATATTATGTTTCTCGCATCCTAATTATTCTGGGTGACTACGGTAAAGCGGGCGGCGGCGAAATACGTCAAGCCGTCCGAATCCAGTGAAAAATCGGCGCTGTGAAATTCGCAACTGACAAAAGTTTGCCCCGAAACATTCAGGGCGGCGCGGTGCAGCGTGTCGTAAATCGCCTGAAAGATTTCTCGCGTTTCCTTGCCTCCGCGATAGCGCGACCAGATGTTAAGCGTCAGGATTTGCTCGAAACCGATATCTCTTTTCGTGTCGTTCGGCGCGACGTGCACCGGCCCGAAGACGACGTAGGGAAACGCCGCGTTTTGCGGCACATGGTCGTAAAGCGGCGGCGTTGCGCCGAGAACAGCCTGCACGGCGGGACTTGCAGCCAGCGCGCTTAAAACGGCTTGCTGGACGCTGAAAAGAATATCGCTCATGAAGCGCCGCCTTCCTCGACATATAATAGGAAGTGTTTGTTTTCTTCGCCTTTGTTTAAAACGGCGCGGATGTTGAACGCGCGCGAATTGTAAGAAAGCCGCATGTCGGGCGTGAGGGCGATGTCGCCGCGCCAGCGTATTGTTACTTTGTGCGTCGCGCGGCCTTCCAGATGCCCTGCCGCAAAGACTTCTTTGCCGGATATGGGCGTGATGTTCGCCCACACTGTCGCAAGCGTCGTCCACGCGAGCGTGTAGCCGCCTGCATTGTCGGGCGTTTTCGATTCAGTCTGGATGGAGACTTTTTTGCGTAGCGTGCCAATAGCCATGGCCTAACCCTAACTCGGACGGGTGACTGCTTTGTCGCTTCGGTGCTCGGATCCGCACGTACATCAGAGTACGCTTGCGGTTCTGCGCTCCTTCGCGGGCAATGCTTCAGTTCTTTAGCCGTTGCATTGTTCGCGCCGCGACCTCGCATTCCCTCCGTCCGAGCGGGTTATGCAAGGCTATCGAATAAAAAAACTAAAGTCCGGTGTATCGAACGCGGTAAGGATTGAGCAGCGCTTGCGCCGCAAAGCAGGGCGGGGAGGTTTCGTCTCCGCGATGCTCGTAAAAATGCGCGACAAGTTCGTAAATCGCCGTCTTAATGGGTTCGGGCACGGCAGAAGCGTCGGCGCCATAGCCCGCGACATAGGTGATGATCATGCCGTTGGCGCAGCGCGTCGGCGATGGCCAGACGGAACCGCTGCGCAAAACCAGGCGCCCGGGTTCGCGCGACGTATCGACGAAATAATTGCCGCTCGCCCATAGCGCCTCTGCGTCCGCATCGTCGTAAAAGTGGACGCTTGTGACGCTTTGCAACGGCGCGCGGGGAAGATTGATCGCATTGACTTCGTCCGGCCAGCGATTTTCCGGCACAAGCATGTCAATCGCCAATTTCCATGTCTGCGTAATAAAGGCGCGTCCCGTATAGCGCTCCGCCCATTGGCGCGCGCTGGTTATAAGCTTTGCAAGCAGGACATCGTCAGCCGCCGTGTCGATGCGCGCATGCGCTTTGACGTCGGCCAGTGTTACGGGCTCGACCGCCGGAGGCGTCAAAAGAGAGAATGAGAACATGATGAGCCTATATTTTCGAATAAAAATTTGATTTGGCGGAAAGAAAATATTCCCGTCGCCGATTTTTGTAAGGCTTATCCGCTTGACCCCTCCCCTTAATCCCCTCCCGCAAGGGGAGGGGAAAAGGGGTGAGATCGCATCGACTGCAGCAAAAACTTACCGAGCCTTTGCCTTACAGGGTCGGGGCGTTGCGCGGATGCCCTGCGATAACCGTTGCAGCGCTGAGCGCGCCCGTCGTCGCGCCTGTCGTCGTCATGACGACTTTAACGTAACGCTTGTCGCCGATGTAGCCGATCTGTTGGATCGTGTTGGCTCCGGCGCCGCTGTTGACGGCCGTCAGGTCTGCGGGCCCGTCGAGATCCGTGCCGAAGACGCACGTCGTGTACGTCGTGCCGTCCGACGAATGCGTGACAGTCGGGGTGTGCGTTCCGTCGGTGTAAGCGCCGAAGGAAACCGTAATCACGGCGCCGTCAAAGCCGCGCAGGTCGACTGCCGCGCCCGTTGCCGTGCCGTTGACTCGCGCCGCCGGTGAGAGCGACTGAGAAACGAGTTGTGTGCGTAAAAGATCGCGTATGGTCATTGGAAGTACTCCTATGAAAAAAAACAAGAAAATGGGATCCCCGCCTTCGCGGGGATGACGAAAGAAGGGTTGGGGGCCGACGAGGGGCAATCGGCCCCCGTCTCTTACGAGGCCGAGAAGCTGAGGAGCTTGATGGCTTCGAAATTCACGACATCGCCGCCCGTGCGCTTGGTGCAACGGAACTTGATGAAGGGCGCTCCCGTGTACGGATCGCGCAAGATGCGCATGCCCATTCTGTCGACGATCGTATAGCCTTCCTTGAAGTTGCCGAAGGCGACAGAGAAGCTGCCGTTCGCGACGTTCGGCATGTCCTCGCCGAGGACAACCGGGAAGCCGAGCAAGGTTGCCGGCGTTCCCTGTTGCAGGCCGGGTTGCCAGATGTACGCTTGCGTCGAGTTTTCCTTGAACTTGCGGATGGTATCGGCCACGGCGCGCGGCATCACCCACACGGCTTCGGGCTGATAACCGACGCGCAGCTTGTGCATCAGGTCAAAGAGGCAATCGGCAGGATTGCTTGAGGCAAAGCCGCCGCTGACTCCCGTCGGCACATATTGCAAGACGCCCCATGCGCGCGTGGCGTCGTCCGTCGTTTGTGCCGTGTAGCTGGTGAAGCCGCGCGGCATGCCGATGCCGTCGCCGACCACAAACGCGTTGTTTTCGGCGCGCGAGAATTTGGATGCGACTTTGTTGATGAGCCATTCCTCGACGTTAATGAGGGAGTCGTCGAGTAATTTCTGCGTGGCTTTGGGCTGCGCATACAGCTCGTGAACCGGAATGCGGATGCGGCCTATGCCGTTGTCGGCAGTGTCGGAACGCGTGCCGAGCTCGGACACCCATTGGGCGACGGGCTCTGCCGTGTCGCGAAGCATTTCGACGGCTTCCGTCGAGATGTTCATGACCGTGGCGATCTGGCGCATCGGCGTCGTGTCGAATTGGCGCGTTACGATGCGTTCGGACATTTCCGGCGGAACCGTAAAGCCGCCTTCGGCGCTATTGATCACCTCAAGCGCTTTGGATTCATACGTCGCGAGGCCGGATTCGTAGCCTTTGGCGATGTAGGTCAAAAACGCCTGCTTGTGCGCGCTGTCGGGCGCTGCGGACACTCCCGCCTTGTTCGGGCGAAGCATCGAGGTTTTGAGGCTCGTGATGTCGCCCTGGATGGCGTTGATGGATTTGTCCATGCGACCCAACTGTTCGTCGAGCAAAACGTCCGCAGTTCCGCGGTGTTCGATGTCGGCGAGGCGCTGGTCGTTGATGCTTTTGTATTCTTCAAAGGCTCGCGCCAACGTTTCAGTGGCCGAGTTTACTTCGTTCATATCGATCATATATTTCTCCTTATTATAAAATGAGTAGGGGTTACTTACGTTCCGTCAAAGCGCGCGCCGCCTGGCGGAGTCTTTCAGCGGCTTCGGAAGTCGCGGGATGTTTGGGTTTTCCCCGCGAGTCTCCTTTTTTGACGTCGCTGACGCGCGCCGCTTCGTTCGCCGGAAAAGTCACCAGCGAAATTTCAAATAAATCGACGTCGGTGAGAATGCGCGCTTTGCGCTTGCCGTCGATTTTGCTCGACACGACGCGGTAGCCGATGGAAAGGCCAGTCAGCGCGCCGAGTTTGAGAAGCTCGTGCGCCTCCGCGCCTTTTTGCGTGCGCACGGCCAAGCGTCCTTCGACATAAAGGCCGTTTGCGTCTTCATGGACGCTTTGCCAGATGCCAATCGGTTGCGTCGGGTCGTGCATCCACAAAAGCGCCGGCGTGCGGCCTTGCCGACGCCACTTCGCGAGGGTGCGCGCAAACGCGCCCGCCGCGACGATTTCGTTTTGCAGGTCACACTCGCCGAACACGGAGGCGTAGCCCGTAAAAATCCCGTCGCCGCCCAGCGTTTTCACACTGAGGGGGAGGGACATGTGTTTTATGTTCATTTTATTCCCATTCGTTGTTTATAAATTTATTGCGATCTCGTCTCTTGGGCTGCAAATCGCGCTTTTTTTGATTTTCAATGCTCACGTACGCAAGGAAGTACGCTCCGCTTGAAAATCAAAAAAATCACGATTTTCGCCTCAATATCCGAGATCGCAGGGTGGAAATATTTACTTTTTGTTAAGGCTAGCCTCTGCGCGAAAGTATTGATTGACGCGGAATAAACGGCGTATTTGGAGTAAAATGCTCCTTGTAAATTTAGAGGATAAAATTTTGACTATTTCGTTTGACCAATTTTATGTTGAAAACCCGATCCCTGCCGACAGCGATTGGAGTTTTGACGCGCAAAGGCAAAAAGAGCGCTTTATCGAAATCGCCAGCAAGCTGAAGATCGATCTTAAAGAAAACGTCCGAGTTGTCGGAGAATTTTTCTCAAACGGAATCAAGGTGCCCGCCGTCGAATTTAAGCTTCGCGACGGTTCTTCTTTTGTCATCCTTTCAGACAATTTTTTCGAATATGCCGTGTCCGTCGAAAGCGCGCAGCCGCTGAGCCCGAAAGTTTTGGGCAAATACCTGTTTATGCCGAAGGAAAAGTCCGCCAATCCTCATTTGGGTTTTCCGGAAAGCAGAATTCATGGTTCTTTTGACCAAAACCAGAAAAAATTTTCAGCCTATTTCAATAACGACGATCACCTGGATCGGTTTGTCGAGTATTTAGCGGCTGACCCGATTGAGAGATTTTTTATTGAAAATCCTATCGACGAAAATAACAAAGCCGCCAACCTGGCGCGGTTTCAGCGCGAATATTTAAAAGAACTTTCGCGCGAAATGGTCGACGGGCGCGAAGATAAAATAGAGGTTATAGGCGCTCACGAAGCAGAGGGAATTCTTTTACCCGTCGTTCACTATACTCTCCCCAACAATGCGGAATGCATTCTTTGGAATAATTTTCATCATTACGGCGTTAGCCTTAAAGATTCAAATCCCCTTGAGTGGGAAACTTTGCGCGACTTAGGGCTTAAACCCTATGGAATGGGTTCGCACACGTTCGAAAAATTTCCGGAAGGCGTGATTTCTGGATCTCCTTTCCGCGAAAAGAATTTAGGCACGTTTACGGCGATGATTAAAGGCGACAATGCGATGCGGCATTTGGCGCAGCATATTTGCAAGCTCAATCAACAAGAGGCGAAGTGCGCGCAGACGGGGCCGCAGCAACCGACGCAAATTGAGCCTAAAGCGGCGCCGGATAAGCCTTCGCCGTTTAATCCGCAAAAACCGACGGATCAATTGAAGCAATAATAATTCTCCATTCTTCACCCGCGAAACTATCTTAACCATACGGCGAAAAGCTCCGTTTTTTCGCCTTTTCTTTATATTTAACCGGGTGCCTTGTCGTCTTGCGTTTCGGGGATCTGTTTCCATGAGTTTTTAGGCACACCAAATTCCTCGAAAGCTTGGTCAACCGCTATTGCAAAGGTGTCTTGCAAATAATCATAGAGGCCTTTTCCGTTTTCCCAGACATAAAGATAATATCCGGCGCGAGAATCATGCTGAATTTCAAAATGCATGAGAACGGGACAAGATATATCAGCTATCCATTTCATTTTCTTATTCGATCTGTTTCCATGAGTTTTTGGGCACACCAAATTGTTCAAAGGCCTGATCCATGGCTATGGCAAGGGTATCTTGTAGATAGTCATAGATATCTTTCCCGTTCTCATAGACAAAAAGGTAATAACCAAACTGATCCGGCACCCCAGGCGTCAGGCTTGTAAGTTTTTGTTGTTCGATCACAAACTTCATAAGTTTGGGTGATGTGGTTTCTGCTTCCCATTTCATTTTCTTATTCGATCTGTTTCCAAGCGGTTAGGGGAATATGAAACTTTTCCAGCATAAAGCTTTTTGCTTTATCAAGATTCTTTTGTTCCCGATTATAGAGAATTCGGTCATTTTGATAAATGAGGATGCTAAATGTGTCTTGAGGTGCGCTTTCAATCGAATAAATTATAGGCTCTTGTCGTATCGGTTCTGAATTCCATTTTGTTGGTTCCGAATCCGTTTGTTTCCATGTTTCAGGCGGCACGTTGTAGTCTCTCGAAGCCTGATTGACGGCTATGGCGAAAGTATCTTGCAGGTGATCGCGAATGCAGAAATCGCCCATGAACATGTATAGATAATATCCGGCGCGAGAATCATGCTGAATTATGAATCGAAGGGACTGCGGGTTTTTAATATCGGCGATTAGTTTCATGGGTTATTCCTCTTCGCGGAAATAATATCTATGTTGATCTCCGGCGTCCACCCAATCTCCGTTGGGCCTCTCTTTTTGAATATGAAAATGTGGATCGTCGTTGCTGGAGTTGTTGATATCAAAGCGGATTTTCTTGCCGTCTTTCATCATTACTAAGTCTCCATCCCGATTTGTAATCGTTCTGTCAGGTTTTCCGCCGAAATAGTCTTCGATTGCGGCTGCGGCGTCTTGGATTGCGCTCCCGACTTCGTCGCGGGCGATGTTGCCGAGCATGTATCTTATTGCCGAAATGACTGAACCGCCGGAAAGTGCGGCAAGCACAGGCACTATCGTTCGCCATGTAAAAAGAGGGGTAATTGCATCCGGGTATTCGGATTCCGGCGCAGCCTCGCTTCTACCATCGCCGCTATCTTCGCTGCCGCCACCGCTTGTCCATTGGCCGCCGTCGGGGTTTCCGGCGGGGACGCGGGGTTGATTTTCGCTGTATTTGGGGGCGCAGAAGTTTTTTCCCCCTCGGTCGACGTCGCTGTCGCCGGTGTCTTCCTCGTCTCCTCCGGCGACGGGGCTGTAGCCCGCCGCTTCGCGCTTTTCGTTGCGCGTTAAAAATTTCGCCGCGTCGATTTTGCTCCATTGCGCCTGCCGCTTGTCGGTCAGCGCGCTGATGGCGTCGGGGTCGTAGTCCAATTCGGGGCGGTTGTCGTACATGGGGCACAGCCAGTGGTCTATCCCCGCGATCATGCGCGTGATTTGCGGCATGACGGTTTCTTCGTAAAACGCGAGGCGCGCTTGCTCCATGTTCGCGTACGTTTGCGCGTCGGGAATGCCGATGAGCTGCGCCGGAACACCGAACGCGAGCGCGATGTCGCGCGCGGCGTTGTTGCGCCCCGAAAGCCAGTCCATATCCTTAGGCGACAGGCTCATTTCGCGCCACTCAAGGCCGCCTTCCAAAATAAGCGGGCGGCCTGCATTGCGGTCGCCCTGATAGAGTTGCCCCATTTCTTCGCGAAGCCTTTGCAGTTGATCGTCGGTCAACGAGGCGGGGCCTCCGTCTTTCGGCGCATAAACAAGCGCGCCCGAAGGCCGCGCGCCTTGATTGAGCAAAGCCTGATTCCATGCGCCCGACGCGTTATGCTGGTCGATGGATTGCAGCGCCGCTTCCATCGGCGCGAGGCCGTACCAATCGTCAAGCGGGTGAAACTGCTTGATGTGGAGAATGTTCGAGGCTCCCGAAAGCGCGTCGCAAGGCCATGTCGTCGTTTGTCCGTTCACCGTGTACTGATAACCTTGCGGCAGCCCCGTCGCGCCCGGCACCACTTTCATGCGGTCGGGGCGCAGCGCGTAAAGTTCGACCGGCGCGGCGGCGCCGTTGGGGCGTATCGCCTCGACGTACGCGTTGCCGAAAATCTGCAAATTCGCGTAGAGGCTTTCCATAAACGTGACGCCGTCCTGTAACGGGTTCGGATGCGCAAGGAGGTCAAGGAGGGGATGCGCCGCGAGTTCGTTTCCGGCGTCGTCGTACAGAAGCCAAGGCACTGCTGCCGCCGCCGTCGCGATTTGCATGACGCAGCGATACGCGATGACGTTTTTGCGGAAGCCTTCCTCGGCCAGATTATTCATGCGGCGCGGAGTCCATTGCGGCGCGCCCACGTGGCTCCATGCGATCATGGGGCCTGCGGCGCTGGACTTAATTTCCGCGGGGCGCACTTTGTACGCCACAAGATCGAATAATCTCATGTTGGGTCACCTATTGTTACGATTATCGGGACTCATGCGTCGCGCAGACGCGCTCCGCTGGATTCCCGCTTTCGCGGGAATGACGAAGCTATAAAAATCTTATTTTCGGTTCGCCGCGGAAGGTTTCGCTAAGCTCGGTCAGCGCCCAGACCATCGCGTCGACGCGGTCGGGCGAGTTTTCCATTTTGTTATTCGTCGTGAAGGCGCACATCTGGTCTTCGAGCAATTTCAGATTTCCGACGTGGCGGACGCGGCCTTGTTCGTAAAGCGCCGCCACGGGCAGGGCTCGTTCGACCTTGTTGCGCAGCGCGCGGACGGGCTTGAACAACACGTGCGGCGCTTTCTGGCGCAAAATGCGCTCGACCAGCTCACCGCCCGCGTTGACTTCGGCGACGATCATTTGCGCGCGCATGTCGTTGTAAAGCATGATCGCGCGCTCGGCCCACGCGTCGGGCGCGTAGCGTCCCGACCAGTCCGAAAGCACGTAGAGAAGCCCGTCAACCCCGCGCGCAGCTACGATGATTCCGGTTTCGTCGGAGTTCGCGTTGTGCGACAGGGCGGGGTCGACGGCCACGATAATGCGGCGCAATTCGGGCACGGTTTGGACTCGCAGCGCGTCGATCTGGTCGCGATTCCATAAGGCGCCTTCGGTATCGGTCAGAAGTTCCGCGTCCAGTTCCTGTCTGCCCAATCTTGTGCCGCCGTAGCGTTCGTTGAGTTGCTGCAGGATGCACGGCGAAATATTGTCGGCGTTGTCCGCCGTGCGTCCTTTGGTCAGGAGCACGTCGTCGTTCTTGCGTTTGAAGAGTTCTTTCAGCATTTCGGTGTTCCTCGGGGTTGTCGTGATGATCACGCGCGGGTCCTTGCCCAGGCGCAATCCGAACCAAAGTTGGTCGAAGGCGTCGCGTTTTTCCCACGCGCCCAATTCGTCGCACCACACGCGGTGATGCTGCGGTCCGCGCAACCTTTCGGGCTGGTCGGCCGAAAAACATTTGATGCGGCTGCCGTTCGTGAGAACCATCTCGCCCATCGAACGGTTCCATTTCTCGAGGCATGCCGGAGGGATGACTCGCCGGAGGCCGCTGTCGCCCTCGACGCACGTGTCGCGCGTGTCGGCATACGTCGGCGCGATGACGGCGCAGCGCACGCCCGGATTCCACAGGGCGTAGTGTGCGAGGTCTTCAGCCCCTGTTCTCGTCTTTCCCCAGCCACGCCCAGCCAGAATCAGCCAGACTCGCCATTTTCCCGGCGGGGTCAGTTGTTCTGGTCTTGCTTGCCGTAACCAGCGCATTCTGTAAGCGATGGAATGCATATTTGTAGCGGGCAAGCTCCGTAAGGAGTCCATACGCCTCTGTAAAAGCTCGATCACGTTCTTCAGCCTCGTGTTTTTGTTCTTCATCGGTTTTGGGGGGCGCAAATTGTTTGAGTAGGGCTTTGGCGGCTGCCACGCTCGAGGGCGCGACTTCGTTGTTGCTCAAAGCCGTCCGCAAGGCGGCGATGGCCTCGCTGGTGATTTTGGCGTCTTCTGTCGTCATGGTTTTTTTTGTATAGGGTTTCGGTATAAGCGGTCACCTCACCTGCGAAAACTAAGGACTTACTGCGTAAGTCCAAGTTTTCGCTTCCTCTCCCTCAAGGGGAGAGGAAAAATGAAAACAAATCGGATTCCGGATACGCGCTTCGCGCGTTCCGGAATGACGATAGTCATTAGCGGCGTTGTTATTCTTTTTCGGTCTTGTTTATTGAGGGGGCGATTTGGATACAATGCGCCGTGGGTGTGTCAATACGCCATGTAGAATGCTATGTCAAGGGAATTATCACGAAAAAATGAAAAAAACTGTGATACTTCCCTGAGAGCTACATAATAAGGTATCGCTTTTGACAAACCGGACTCCGGGGGCTAGGCTTTTTTAACTATAGAAGTTGTTGATTCGCTTAACCTCGCGATTAGGATGATCGCGTTATCCGAAGCCTAGGACGGGGTAGCCTCCTTGAAGGGGAACCCATGATTGATTCCATTGGCAGTGCCACAAATTTTCCGCCGACCAGCCGCGCCGTCACGCTGACGCAGCCGCATGCGTTGCGCAGCTCGAGCATTCTGACGGCTGTTCAAGCCCAGATGCGGGAGTCGACTGCCGTCGCGCCGGTAAAAGTTTTTTCCGTTCCGGATGCGTCAAAGAGCAACGCAACGTCGTCGATGGCGAGATTGCCGCGCGGGAGCCTTGTCGATTTGCTGGCTTAGGCGCTTCTTCGAAATGACGGAGAAAGAAACCAAGAAAACAAATCGGATTCCGCATAAATTTTCTTTCGCGCTTTTGCGCGAAGAGAAAATTTTGCGGAATGACGAGAGATAAAAAAGCGCGCGTTCCGGAATGACGATGGTTTTTTAACGATGGTGGGGCGATTTTATTTTACGCACGCGGCGACGGCGTAGCCGCACTGATCGTCTTTATTATAAAAATTGGTGGACTTCGGCCCAAGGTATTCGAGGCTCTGCACGACGCCGTTTTTCATTTCGACGACAACAAGGCAGAAGCTTTTTTCATAAGTGCCGGACGAAAGAGCAAACCCTGCCGGGTTGTAGACGCTTCCAGGGTGCTCGCCGTGCCCGTCGGACGAGTAGTATGTCCAGATTTCCGTTTTTCCTTCCTGCTTTTTATCCTTGGGTTCTCCCATGCAGGCCAGCACGGCGCTTTTCGGCATGCCGAGCATGCGGATCTTTGCGTCCGCAGCGTTTTTTTCGCTTTGAACAGTTACGCAGCCCGAAAGCAGGAGGGCAAAGGCGCATGTGCAGAGGAGGCGGGGGCGGAAAATCATGCCCTATTATCCCTCAATCGCGGGCTGCTGTAAACAGGGTTGGTTTGCAGGAAATTGAGATAGATAAAGAGCTATTTAATATAGGACAGGCGAAGCGTTTGCGGAAAGGCTAACTGGGTTCCTATGTGTTGTTTGCATTCTCTGAGGGAGTAGCATCAGGGGAAGCGCCGAGGGGGTGTTGCAACACCCCCTCGGCGGCGCGGACGACGATGGGTTCCTGGGCTTCGAGCCCGCTGTC